>Ga0208821_1000698_pt1 | contig 23756 bp, 16 predicted proteins | sample June2015DPH_20_5_FD_184720 | JGI IMG/M metagenome (GOLD analysis project Ga0208821, IMG submission 184720) | Peatland microbial communities from SPRUCE experiment site at the Marcell Experimental Forest, Minnesota, USA - June2015DPH_20_40... | ecosystem: Environmental > Terrestrial > Soil >... | reverse complement strand
GCATGGCACTCAGTCCCAATGAAAAGCGCTTGTACATCGCCTGCGCTGGCATCAACGCTGTCGCCGTGGTGGAAACCGACCACATGCAATTCCTGGGTTTCATTCCCAGCGGTTGGTTCCCGGCGCGGGTGGCGGTGAGTGCTGACGGCAAGACGCTCTTCGTGGCCAATGCCAAGGGCTTTGGCGCAGGCCCCAATGGGGGGAGAGATTTTCAACTCGGCCCAGAGGGAGCTTACGTCGGCGACATCACCAAGGGGACGGTTTCAATCGTGACGATCCCGAAAGACTACGAGTTGCGCCCCCTCACCCTCCAGGTGATGAGGAACAACGGCTTTATTCCAAGTTTCCTGGCGCAGGCACAGGTGCCAGCGTCCAAGCGTTCCGCAGACTTCCCTGTTCCCCTGCCAGGCTCACCCAGCTCGAAGATCCGCCATGTGGTTTTCATCACTAAAGAGAACCGGACCTTTGACGAAGTGTTCGGCGACCTGGGCGGCGCCGACGCGGAGCGCGACGCCACGCTGGCTCGCTGGGGGATTGACGCTACCGTCAAGGGAGAGGATGAGCCTGCGCTCGAGCACGTGAAGGTCACGCCCAACCAACATGCCCTGGCTAAGCGCTTTGCGTTCAGCGACAACTTCTACGTGGATTCGGACGTCTCGGTGGACGGCCATCACTGGCTGGTAGGCAACTACCCAAATGAACTCTTAGAGACGGCTTGGCCCGCCGCCTACGGCGGCAAGTTTGAATTCGTGCCCGACCAGGACGCCCCAGGTCGGCTGGACATCGGGGCCTCAGGCCCAATTCCCGAGACTTACCTTGAAAACGGTTCGCTGTGGGAAAACCTGGCGCGGGCTCATCTTACCTTCCGCAATTATGGCGAAGGACTGGAATTGCCGGGCGACGACGAAAGCACGGGGGAGTATCCCACGGGCGCGCGGCAATCCGTGAATACGCCGATGCCGAAGGTCCTGTTCGATAACACCTCGCGAGACTATCCAACCTTCAATACCAACATCTCCGACCAGTATCGCTTCGCCCAGTTCAGGAAAGAATTCGATGAATTCGTGAGCGGTGAGAAACCTCTGCCACAATTCATCTACATCTGGCTCCCTAACGATCATACCTCCGACCCGCGCCCTCAGGATGGATTCCCCTATCGCGCTTCCTACGTGGCGGATAACGACTTGGCGCTGGGCAAGCTGGTGGAGTTGTTCTCTCACAGCCCTTTCTGGAAAGACATGGCCATCTTCGTGACCGAAGATGACGCGCAGGACGGCCAGGACCACGTGGATGCTCACCGCAGCCTGTTGCTGACGATCGGCCCTTATGCGAAGCCGGGTGTCGCACACCTCCATACCAGCATGGCGAGCATTATCAAGACGATCGACTTGATTCTTGCCATGCCTTTCATCAACCAATACGACGCCGCAGCTTCCGACCTCGCCGACATGTTTACAAATACTCCGGACTTCACGCCGTACACCGCCTTGCCTTCAGACACGCGGATTTTCGATCCGGCGAAGGTAAAGGAACCGGGCCTCGAGGCCAAGCCCGGCGAACCACTTGATAATCCTGACCTGATCCGCAAAGAGATGAAAAATCGCATTGAACCGAAAGAATGAGCACTCCCGGTGGCGAAACCCGACGAGCAAAGATAAGACTGATCGCCCTTCCGCAGGGCTTGGGTCGGAACGCGGTTCTGGACGACTCCGGGGCGCGGGAGGCGGAAGCGCTCAAAGGCGCCCAACAATGACATTCCTTCGCCTTGACGCCTCTCGGTGGTTTCCCATAGAGTAAGGTGCTTGACGGCGTTCCACCAGACGTATTCACGAAGGTCAACGAGCGGCAAACGCTCATTCGTATTGTCCAGCATTTCCGGCCGAGGCATTGTGTATTTCAGTTGGCAAAAAAAGCTCTTCCCGCCCCTTGTTTTTTTGACCTTCACGCTCTCCGCTCTCTCTTTCAGCCCTGTGGCCGCGCGGCATGGGATGGTGGCGTCGAGCGAGGCTTTGGCATCCGAAGCGGGGGTGCAAATCCTTCGCGCTGGTGGCAACGCGGTGGACGCTGCGGTGGCGGTTGGGTTTGCTCTCGCGGTCACTCATCCGGTGGCAGGGAATATCGGCGGGGGCGGATTTATGTTGATCCGCCTGGTGAGTGGCGAAGCCATCGTAGTGGACTACCGTGAGGCGGCGCCGGCGGCGGCTTCCCGAAACATGTACGTCAATTCCAGTGGGGAACTCATTCCGGGCGCCAGTATGGTGGGAGCTTTGTCGGCCGGGGTTCCTGGCACGGTGGCCGGTCTGGCGCTGGCCGAGCAGAAATATGGGAGACTTGGGCTGGCCCGCGTGATGGCGCCCGCGATTCGCCTCGCCAAGCATGGTTTCGCGGTCAGCAACGACCTCAGCGAATCGCTCCGCCTGGACCGGGACCTCCTCTCGAAGTTCGATGCTTCGCGCCGCGTTTTCCTCCGAGATGGACGCCTGTACGAGCCTGGCGAGGTTTTCAAGCAGCCGGAACTGGCTCGAACGCTTGAGGCAGTCGCTCATCGGGGGGCGAATGGCTTTTATGCGGGTCGCGTGGCGCAGGCTGTCGTCGCCACCATGGGCAAGTACCGTGGCCTCATCGCCGAGCAAGACTTGGCCCATTACCAGCCCACGCTGCGCCAGCCACTGGTTGGTCACTTTCGGGGTTACGAGGTTCTGAGTGTTCCCCCGCCGAGTTCCGGAGGCGCGGGGTTGATTGAAATGCTTAATATCCTCGAGCCCCTTGACCTGGGAGTGCCGGATTCCTTCCAATCCATGCATTTCATCACCGAGGCCATGCGTCACGCTTACGCCGACCGCGCTGCTTACCTGGGGGATGCCGACTTCGTTTCGGTGCCTGTTGCCCGCCTCACGAGTCAAGACTATGCGGCGAAGCTGCGCGCGGAGATCCTGCGTTCCAAGCCGGATGCCCCTATCCAGGCGGGCAATCCGCAGGCGTTTGAAGGTCCCCAGACCACTCACTACTCCGTTGTGGACGCTGAGGGGAACGCGGTGGCGAACACCTACACCCTGAATAACAGCTATGGAAGTGGAGTCACGGTGGAGGGCGCGGGTTTCCTCTTGAACGATGAGATGGACGACTTCGCCTCCAAGCCGGGCGCGCCCAACCTGTACGGCCTCGTGCAAGGCGACGCGAACGCCATAGCTCCCAACAAGCGGCCACTCTCGAGTATGACCCCTACCCTGGTCCTTCAGGGCGGGAAGCTCCGGCTCGTTCTTGGCTCCCCGGGAGGAGGCACTATCATCAACACCGTTCTCCAGGTGCTCTTGAACGTCCTGGTCTTCAAGATGGATGTCCTCCAGGCGGTGTGTTTCCCACGCTTCCACCACCAGTGGATGCCCGACCGGCTGATCCTCGAACGGGTCGGATTTTCGGCGGACACCATCCAGGAATTACAGGAAGCCGGGTATCAAATTGATTTTTACGATAGGATGGGTGACTGCGAGGCGATCGAAATTGATCCTGTCTCGGGATGGAAGTTCGGCGCGGCTGACCCGCGGGCTTACGGAAAGGCGGTCGGATACTGATGAACTATGGTCTCTCCACTTCCCTGTTTGCGGAGGAAAGACTCAATTCGCATATCCTGGACAAGATACTGGCCGCGGGCCTGCATGATTTCGAAATCATGGCAGCCCGCCAGCATCTGGATTATCACGATCCGAACCAGGTGCGCGATGTGGCGCAGTGGTTCAGTGACCACGCCGTGACTCTTCATTCCCTGCACGCTCCCCTTTTTAGCGACTGGAATTGGGGGCGGTCGGGAGGGCTGCTGATTTCCGTTGCCTACCTGGAGCGCCGATTGCGAATCGCCTCCATGGATGAGATCAAGCGCGCCATCGAAGTAGCCGAGCTCCTCCCATTTCGTTACCTCGTTCTTCATCTGGGCCTTCCCTATGAAGAGTATGACCTGAGTAAGTTCGATGCCGCTTTCACCTCCATTGAACACTTGAACATCTTCGCCAAAGAGCGGGGCGCCCAGATTCTGCTGGAGAATATTCCCAGTGAGTTAAGCACCCCCGAGCACATTCTGTTGTTCTTGCACTACACGCGGCTGGATTTGAAAGTCTGCTTTGATACGGGCCATGCGCATATGGCGGGTGGCGTTCAACCGGCCTTCCGAACGCTCCACGAGCGGATCGCCGCCATGCACGTCCACGACAACCATGGCGAAAAGGATGAACACCTTCTACCGTATGAGGGGGAGATCGATTGGGCGCAGGCCATTCCCGACTTCCGCTCGGCGGGCGGACAGTTTCCCATCCTGTTCGAGCTGAACGCGGAGCGAAATGAACCGGATGTATTGGCGCGGGTCCGCGAGGTGACGGATCGGTTCGACGGCGTCCCATAGGCGGAGCCGGGTAGTGGTGTCATTCGCAAGACCCGGGCGCTGGAAGTCGCAGTCATACCCGCGAAAGCGGGAATCCACTCCGCAAACCTTCGGAGTTGCGTTGTCTACAAACTGGATTCCCGCCCTTCGGCAAGCTCAGGGCAAGCTTTTCGCGGGAATGACTGGTGTTTCGAAATGGATCCCACGTCAAATGACACCACTACCCTGAGGCGCGTTCGCTGGCCCCCCGGCGGCATTGTTGACGGCATACTAAGCGAGGTAAATACCCTTGATTCCCACGGTTGAGATTCGACGCGTAGCGGATTATGTTGGCCAGGAAGTTCTTGTGCAGGGGTGGCTCTATAACCTGCGAGAGAGCGGCAAGCTTTTGTTTCCGCTCTTCCGCGACGGCACGGGCCTGATTCAGGGTGTGGTGGTGAAGAGCGCGGTTTCGCCACAGGTCTTTGAGCGGGTACGCAACCTGACCCAGGAATCTTCGTTGCGAGTCACCGGCAAGGTGCGCGCGGATAAACGTGCTCCGAGCGGCTTCGAGTTGGATGTGACCAACCTCGAGATCGAGCAGTTGATCCCGGTCGAGAACCCCTATCCCATCACCCTCAAAGAGCACGGCGTCGAGTTCCTGATGGACCATCGTCATCTCTGGCTGCGTTCCCTGCGCCAGCGGGCCATCCTGGGCGTCCGGCACGAGATCATCAAAGCGGTGCGCGACTTCTTCGACGGCCGCGGTTTCACCTTGGTGGACACGCCCATCTTCACACCCTCGGCCTGCGAGGGCACCACCACGCTCTTCGAGGTGAACTATTTCGACGATAAAGCCTACCTCACGCAGTCCGGCCAGCTTTACAACGAGGCCGCGGCCATGGCGGTGGGCAAGACCTACTGCTTCGGGCCCACCTTCCGCGCGGAAAAGTCCAAGACCCGTCGCCACCTGACGGAGTTCTGGATGGTCGAGCCGGAGGTTGCCTTCGCCCACCTCGACGACGCCATGGTGCTGGGGGAAGAATTGGTGGCCTTCGTGGTCGAGCGCGTTCTCGAGTTCCGCCGTCCGGAGCTGCATACGCTGGGGCGCAATGTGGCCAACCTCGAGAAGATCAAGCTGCCTTTCCCGCGCTTGAGCTACGACGACGCCGTGAAAATGCTCCAACAGAAGGGCAGCGAGATTCGCTGGGGCGGCGATTTTGGCGGCGCCGACGAGACTATCATCTCCGAGAATTTCGACCGCCCCGTGCTCGTCCACCGCTATCCCAGCCAGGTGAAGGCCTTCTATATGGCGCCTGACCCGCAACGCCCGGAAGTGGCCCTCTGCGCGGATATGCTCGCGCCGGAGGGCTATGGGGAAATCATCGGCGGCGGCGAGCGTCTGGCTGACTATGACCTGCTTTTGAAGCGCATCGAGGAGGCCAACCTGCCTCGCCAGGCTTTCGAGTGGTATCTCGATTTGCGGCGCTATGGCAGCGTGCCGCATTCCGGCTTCGGCATGGGCATCGAGCGCGTGGTCGCCTGGATCGCCGGCCTCGAACACGTCCGCGAGACCATCCCCTTCCCACGCATGCTTTATCGGCTGGCGCCGTGAGACGATTTTGGATTTTAGATTTTGGATTTTGGATTGGCGTGTCCCCTGTGCCTCTCGCGCCTGCGGTCCGTTGATAGAAAGGGGCTGGGGCGATTTTGGATTTTAGATTTTGGATTGCCCTGTCCCCTGTGCCTCTCGCGCCCGCGGTCCGCTGATAGAAACGGGCTAGAAGCTGGGGGCCAGAGAGTGGGGCGATTTTGGGTTTTAGGTTTTGGATTGCCCTGTCCCTTGTGCCGACTGCTTATTTCTTGCTCTCTTCTCCCCACTGCCTTGTGCCCACTGCGCACCGCCTACTGCCCACTGCCTACTGCCCACTTTTCTTCCCCAGTCCCGCCCGCTTGACATATTGATGCCACCATGGTATGCTTTGACGCATGAGAACCACGATCCGCTTCGACGAGCAACTCCTTGTCCAAGCCAAGAAGCTTGCGGCCGAGAGAGGTACCACGCTTACAGCGCTTCTTGAGGACGCTTTGCGCGAAACCCTGGCCCGGCGTAAGCCCTCGCATCGCCGCTCGAAGGTTCGGCTCACGACGTTCGGTCGAGGAGGCGTACAGCCCCACGTTGACCTTGACGACACCGCCTCGCTTCTTGACCGCATGGAGGGCCTTGATGGTGCTGATTGACGCGAGTGTGCTCGTCTACGCTCACCGCCGGGATTCCTTGAACCACGTTGCCTACCGCCGTTGGCTGGAGGACTGCATCAGTTCTGACCAAGCTTACGGAATGTCAGACCTGGTCTTGTGCGGGTTCCTCCGGATTGTGACCCATCCGAGGATCTTCAAGTTGCCGACCGGATGGGAAGACGCGCTTCGCTTTGCTTCTGAGGTGCGCAGTCAGGCCAACTGCGTCGTCGTAACTCCAGGCGCTCGGCATTGGGAGATCTTCACACGGCTTTGCCGGGCGGCAGGCGTCAAGGGCAACCTTGTCCCCGATGCTTATCTGGCAGCTCTGGCTATCGAATCAGGCAGCGAGTGGATCACCACGGACCGTGACTACAGCCGGTTCCCAGGACTCCGCTGGCGGCATCCCCTGGAGTGATTTGAGAAGCGCCAAGAATTCAGCTTGCCCGACACTGGAGCCTTTCCCCACCCACCACCTACGACCGCAGTAGGCAGTAAGCAGAAGGCAGTCGGCGGAGGGCAGATGCTCTTCATTCTGACTCCTGACTCCTGTTCTTCCCCCGACTACGACCTACCACATACCAACTACCTTTCTTTTCAACAACATTCCTGCCTTCTACTCTTATCTCCTTTGTTTTCATTAACATTCCCGCTTTGCCCTAAAGTTTTCCACGGCCGCCCTTTGTTTTCAATAACATTCCCGCATCGGTCGCTCAAAAAAAGCTCTCTCTTTCTAAGGTTCGTAGGGCCTTCTCGATCCGCAGGAGAAATTGAGCGAGTGATGCTGGCACGCGTCGGCGGCGGGCAGGGCCTTTGTCCCCCCAGCCCCCAGCCCCCAGTCTCCAGCCCCTAGCCCCTGTTTTTCTTTCCCTACATACCACATACCACATGCCACCTACCTTTGTTTTCAAAGACATTCCCGCGTCGTTGCGTCAAAAAAAGAATTCTTTTTCAAGGTTGGTAGGACTTTCTTGAGCCGCAGGACAAACTGAGCGAGTGATGCTGGCGCACGTAGGCGGCGGGCAGGGCCTTTGTCCCCCCAGCCCCCAGTCTCCAGCCCCTAGCCCCTGTTTTTCTTTCCCTACATACCACATACCACATACCACATGCCACCTACCTTTGTTTTCATAGACATTCCCGCGTCGTTGCGTCAAAAAAAGAATTCTTTCTTTAAGTTCCTGCGTCGTTTTGACCCGAGTGACAAAATCAGCGACTGATGCTGGCGCGCGTCGGCGGCGGGCAGGGCCTTCGTCCCCCCAGCCCCCAGTCTCCAGCCCCTAGCCCCTGTTTTTCATTCCCTACCTCCCACATACCACCTACCATCTACCTCCCTTGTTTTCAACAACATTCGCGCTTCGTTCCGTCACTTTTTTAAAGTTACTGCCGTTCCTCCTCTCCGTGGCCGAGGCGACATCTTGTCCTGGGCTGCGATAAAGGCAAAGCATCCCGCCAGCCCGAACTCCCCTCAAACGCAGTAGGCAGTAAGCAGTATGCAGAAAGCAGTCGACGGGGGCGAGGAGGAAGAAAGCAATTCACCATTCACCATCAGAATTCGGAATTCAGCATTGCCCCAGCCCGAGCACCTGTCACCTGATACCTGAATCCTGAATCCTGTATTTTCCACAACCCCACTTACTATGCTAGCCTATCCTCCCTCATTTGTCAAGAGACATGGAGTCCGCTTCCGGCAGGCATTCCGGCGAAAACGAGAATCCCGCGCTCACCACACCGCTGAGCTGCACAGGGACGCCGGAAGAACTCGACGCTGAGCTGGGCCACGAACTGGCAGGCTACGTTGAATGCCACCCGGCGCCGGGCAGCACGCTGGCCGCAGCGAAGGCGGGAATGGACGCGCCTGCCAAAGCTGCTCAGGAAGAGGGAAGGAAGAAGGCTGAGGAGCGGAAGAAGAAGCAAGGTAGCGCAGACCTCCGCCTTTGAGGTTTGCGGCTTGCCTGGTCTTATTCGTCACGGCGCGCCTACCCGAGCGGCGCAGATTTCCACTCCCGGGCAACGGTCCCGCGTGAACGAGTATTGCAGCCTTCTTACGGTTGCAGTTGGGGGTCGGCAAATCCTTCCTCGTCGAGCAGGGCGTGGCACTGGGAGACGACTCCCTGGTCAGTGATGCCATCGAAGCCGAAACCATTCCAGCGATAGGCAGCCACGCGCGCGCCCTTCGATTCGGGCGAGAGCACCAGGAACGAGTCGCGGCGATGCAGAGCGCACAGCACGCCGCCGGACTTGGGCAGCAGCCGGGCGTCCAGCAAAGGCCAAGCCAGCGCCGACCCGCGCCAGCGCGCGATGAAGCCGTGTGGGCCAACCTCGTACACATAGGGCCGCGGGTCGCGCTCCGAATCGATGGGCGAAGTATGCCTTTCCAGTGAGAGCAAGAAGGGTGGTGCTTGTGCGCCCCGGAAGGACCCCGCCTCCAACGAAAGGACCGAGGCCGGCCGAGTTCGCCACGCTGGTTGTCCGCTTGGTGTTCCGGGGACGAAACCCTCGATCCAGATCTCGCCGGATGTATCTGCGGGCGAGGAAGGCTGGGGGCGAAGCGCGAAACCTGAGACCGACAGAGTGGGGCTGAGTTGCACGGGGCAAGTGGCCAGCGCTTGGCGAGCGGCGGGATCATCAGCGGCCGCTTCCGGAAAGCTGGAGGCGCTCGCCGTGTGGGTGCGCAGCGCAGCGCAGAGCACGCGCTCGCCGCGAATCCGGCAATCGGCGATTAGGCCCTCTTTGGTGGCCGGGTACTTCTGGTCGAACACGTGGTTGCCGAGCGAAAAGAAGACGGGCTTGCCGGACACGCACTCCGGCTCCTGCACAACGTGAGGGTGGTGCCCGAGGATCACGTCCGCCCCGTGCGCCACGAGCCACTGCGCCTGCCTCCGTTGCTGATCGTTCGGCCAATCGAGAAGCTCACCGCCCCAGTGAATCGAAACCACCACCACACTCGCGAGCGCTCGCGCCAGCCGCAGTTTTTGCTGGAGCGCGATGCTGGGCAATTCTTCCGGCTTCCCCTGGCGGTCGGGAACGGTGGTGAGGGAGACCACCGCCACAGTCGTCGTGCCGAAGCGCAGGAAGGCCGGCGAAGCCTGGAAGGTGAGCGGCAAAAGCCCCGTGGCGGCGAGCGCCTGGCGGGTGGATTCGCGGCCAGCCGCGCCAAGGTCGGCAGCGTGGTTGTTCTCGTTGCCGAGCGCCGTGAAACCGGCCGCGCGCGCCAGGGGCAGCAACGAAGCATCTACTCCAAAACAAGGCGATTGCTCTGAGGACTCGACACACGCGGAGGCATCGCCGACGGCGCCTTCCAGGTTGCCGCCCACCCAATTGGCGGAGCGGAACAGATCGCCCAGATTCGTCCAGGGAGACTGGTGCTTGCGGCGAATTTCAGCGGCGACTTGGCGCGAGAGAAGAACGTCGCCGGTGAACAGCAACCGTATTTCGGGCTCCTGCCGCGCGGACAGGGGTTCAGCCGAGGGCGAAGCGGGCGACTGCTGCGCGCTGACGAGAGTTTGCCCCGCCGTCACGGAAAGAACGACGAGCGCGGAAAGAGCCAGACTCAGTAAGGGTCTTTGGCCGGGCACGAGAGGACCGCTTTCGACACGAACGGCGCCGCCCAGGCCGGCCGGGCAGCGACAGAAAGGCCTGCGCGCCACTCGGCGTCATTGAGGGGGGTCGGCGAGGCGAATTCGTAGTAAGAGTAAACGCTCCCTTTCACGATCTCTTGGCGTCCGAAGAAAGGCACGATCTGGTCCCATTCGAGCGGCGCTCCGACCGCTGCATTCAAGTAGGGAATCCCGTTCGCGCCGCCGGCCACGTCGGCGATTTTCGGCACGGGGTCGGGATTGACGAGCGCATAGGTTAAGTTCGACAGGCTCTTAAAGATCAGGAAGTGATACTCGGCAGTGCGGTTGATGTAAAGGATCTCGTCGTAATCCTGGTTGGAGAGCGGCTCGCCACGGAGTTCCTTGCGGGCGATCCCGGCAAAGAGCCGTGCTTTGGCGGCGGCTTCACCGAGGCGCCGCAACACGCCTTCGCGCAGGGCAACGGCTTCCGCCCCTAAGGCCTGGGGTCTCACCTCGGCGAACGACGGCGGGCTGTCGCCTTGGAGCGCGGGCGAATTGCGCACCCACTTGGCGGCGGCATCGAACAGTCCGGCGATGGCTTCGAACGCGTCCGGCGCGGGCTCCACGTAACCGCGCGGGGGTGTGAGCAGAATCCACTCAAAGCCGCCTTCGCCACATTCGGCGGCGGTCCGCTCGTTCACCAGGACGGTGGCGTGGCGAAGCGTCGCCCACGAGGCCAGCCCCGTTTGCAGGCGCTTGGTTTCCCAAAGATCCTTATTGCTCGCGCCGGGAATGGCAGTGCGGTCGACCCAGGAGGCGGCCAAGGCATCAATCCAGCGGTCGTAAAGATTGTCGGGCGCGGGCGAACCCGCCGCAGGCGCGCGGGCTTGCAAGTTTTTCAGGACCTGCGCAAGCGGGGGATACTTCTCGATCTCCGGCGCCAGCAGCGTGCGCGCCAGCGGATTGCCGAGCGCCGCAGCCACATCCAGGCCGGAAGGCAGCAGGCGCATCCCGCCCGGGCCGGCGATCTGTTCATCCGCCGCCCAGTCCCCGTGATATACGGTGGAGAGCAAGACCTCATTGTCAAATCCGAAGGCGAGTGGGAAGAGCGCCGGAGTTTTCAAGATATGGCGGGCATAAGCAGGCGGAGCGCTGGGCGGCCCGCTCCAAAGAGAGGGGGCCCGTGAAGGTGCGATAAACGCCAAGTAGGTCTGAATCCAGAACCGCGCGCGTTCTTGCACGCCGGCAGGCAGTGACGCCAACTCAGCGGCGGGGAATTTCTCGGACGGCGCGCTGGTGAGGTAGCGGAAAGCCTGGAAGTAATGCTTCTCGTCCTCCGTGGCGGTGTAATGCCCGCGAGGCTTGAGCTCACTGTAATTGAAGTCGCGGCCCAACGCCGAGGAGTGCGCCACGCCGTCCGCGCGCAGAATTCTCTGCGCCTCGGGATCGTCCGGGTGAGCCTCCGTTTTCACCTGCCACAGCGCGTGAAACACCGGCGCCCATCGTGAGCCGGTGTTGCTCAGCGCGGCATTTGCGGTGCGCACGAACTCCCAGAACATTGGTATGGCCTGCCGGCGCTCGAATAGCACGAACAGACCCTCGTAGGCCGCGGCAAAGTTTTCCCAGAACACGTCCGTGGTGACGAGATACGGCCGAGTCGGATACGAGGCGTCATAACCGCCGCAGTAATAGGCCTCACTGTCGTAGAGCTGAAACAACTGGTCATTGTCCTTCAGAGGCCGGAACAGACCCGCTTTCTTGGAGAACAACTCACGGTCCTGGGGAGATTCGAGAAACATCCAGGCGTTGTCGACCTTGGCCAGCGGTACATCGATGGGGACGTAGACCACTCTGATGACCTTGGCGTTCTTGGTGGCGCCCACAATGCCGCGTCCGTCGGCCACCGAGCGCGGAGCCGAGAGAAACTGGTATTCTGCTGCTTGCCGCGCCACTTGCTTCTCGCCGCTCACGTATAACTCCACGCCCGGCGTTGCCTCACTCCAGTGCAGCAGACCGATGCCGTTGGGCGTCGGTATCACAGAACCGCCGCAGAGCTTTCCGCCCAAGAGCGGGGTGGATTTGCCCCAGTCGCTCTCGTCGTATCGCGCCGCCTGGAAGCAATGGGCGCCGCCTTCCCAAACGAGCATGTGACCCGCGGGATGAAACGCCACGGGCAGTGCTGACTCCGCCACCCATTGCTGTGGGGGAACACCCTCGAACGCGCTGTTGGACGCGGGCGGCCCTTCACTTTTTGACCTCGTCAATTCAAAGTAGCGCTCGCCATGCTCACCCACTGAAGCGATTAAAAAAGTTCCGCCGGGGCGAGCTGCACCGAAAAAGAGACGGTAGAACGGCGAGGGCTTCTCTGCATCGTGGGTGAACGGGCGCGGGCCGGCCACCAGTCGCTCCAGTGTTCTCTTGCTGTGGAAAATGGTTGCAGCCTTCCATCCGGCGGACGTCCGGTCCAGGCGCACGAGGGTGGATTCCCCCCCGGCCGTGCCGAGCACGAACAGGGCCTGCCCGGCGGGGTGCCAGGCAAGCCACCGCGCAGCGAATTCGCCGGTAGCTTGCCAGATGGCCTCGGTCCGGCCGGAGGCGAGCTTCCAAAGCACCAGGTGTGCGGGAGCGCCCGTTGGCCGCGTGAGGATCGCCACCTCAGGGCCGGTCGGCGACGCGGCGAGGTCAACGACCGCCTCTCCCGGTGCGAGGTCGAGTTGGCGGGGTTCATTCGGTGTCGGCTCGACTTGAGTCTCCGGCAGCTCGAACAGTGACGGCATTTGCCACGCCCGCGCCTGCGGGACGCGTCCCAGCAGACCGCCACCCAGGCTAAACAAAAGCACGGCCCGCGCCGCGGCGCAGCAACGTGGCGCAGAAGACCTGACGCCCTTCCCATGGTGTTGGCTCATTGTGTCTAAAGTCTACAACAAGACGTAGACCGCCGCAACCCAGCTCTAGCCTTTGAACGGCGGTCGTCTAAAAGCATCGAAAGACCACCGCGCCAGCCCTCGACCCTACCAGCCGGGAAGAGACCCTGCACTGCAATCCGGAACTGCCAAAAGCTTGAATGCCGCAATTGTATAAAGCCGCACTGGTGAAAAGAAAAGGGGGACCGGCGATCCGGTCCCCCTTGGGTTATGGCGCGGCGTGCGCGTCATCAATCCCGGTTAGAAAAGCGGAGTTGGCCCAGGACGGCCGACCACCGATTCTGCCACGATCGTGGTAGCGGGGACGCACCCATAAGTGGGCGTACAAACGAAGGGGATCACACCCGATGAGAAGAGCCAGCCTCCCACGGAAACCACATCGTTCACAGCCAGCCCCGAAATGCTGTCCGGGGTAAAATTCGTAAAGGTTGTCCCCGAGGTCGTTTGCACCGTGATATTGACGGGCGCTGGGGTGGGGGGGCCTGCGAGCGGTGTGGCGGGGGGGATGAAGTAGTTCGGGTTGGTACTGAGCCAAAAGCTCAATGCGCTCGCATCGAGCACTGGCACCGAGCCGGTAATCTGGCTTGGTTCAAGCGTAATACTATTGGTAGTGAAAGTGGTCGCGGCCGGACCAGCCCAGGGGGTCGAACTGCCTGATCCGCTCGCCGTGGTTAGTGATCCCGGGACGACGACGACCGACACTTCCTGACCCACGACCAGGTCCGTATAGGTGGCAAAGCTAAGCCCGCCGGGAATCGTGAAGCTGCCGGAGTCAACGGTATAGGTTACACCGCTAGCCGGAACGGTCACGGTGACGCGTTGCCCGAAGGGAAGCGCGTTGGGTGTGGGTGTGGGCGGCCCTTGCTGCAAGATCATGTCCATGATCGCGCCGGCGGCCGAGGTGCTCAGGCGGATGATGTTGCCTTCCACCACCGTCTGCCCCGCGGGCTGCACATAGTCAACTTCGGAAGCGAGCAAGGTTCCATCTGTCGGGAGGCTGAGCTCGACTTTGACAATTTGCCCCGTTGCCAGGCAGGCAAAATTGTTAGCCGAGCAGACGGAGCTGGGGTAACTGTAGGTCGTGCTGCTGGTTAAGCCGATGTCAAAAGTTCTGCCATCGCCCGTCTGGAGCACGAGTAGGGATTGGACTTGATCTGGATTTGGGACTACTGAGTATGGAAGGCCGCCTTGGACCGTCCCGGTCAAATTGCCAAGGGCGGTGATGGGCGTCCCCGATGGAGGTGCGGGCAACTGCGAAATTGTGACGCCATTCGTAGCGGCGAGATTCACGGTGAGATCCGGCTGGATGACCGTGTCCAAATGGATGTCAAGCTGAAAGGCCAGGGGCGAGTTTGCCGTCAAGGTGACAGGAAAAGGCGCCGTGGAGAATGTTAGGGTCAGGGGAGTGGTGGACGGCGTGAGCTGGCACACGGAGTTGTTTGCGCACACATTGGCGCCGCTGCCGATTGTGGCGCCCGAGCCGTTATAGATCGTGAGTTGCGGATTGGAGAACGTCACGCTCAGGCTGGTGTAGGTTCCTGCTGGTACATTCGTGCTGCCCAGAAAAGCCGAGTCCGTCTGGAGCTGGGAGACATTTACCGGGATCGGATTGGTGCTGCTCAAAAGCGAAACGCCCCCCGGTGACAGAGAGGCTCCCGTGATGCTCAGTTGGAAGAACAGAACCGTCACACCCGCAGGTGGCGTGTCGGTAACCGTCAGGCTGACGGCTGGGTTCGGGTTGCTTGGCGGGGTCGTGGTGACCGAGGATTGGCTGCCACATCCCGCCATAAACAGGAGGAATACTACGGTCAAGAGAAACAGCGCTGCTCTGCGCATCTTCGCCTCCTCGGGTCAATTGATCACATGGTTGCGAATCAACGTGTGTTCGGTCTTCTGGCTAATAAGTAGCAGCATAGTAATAGTGCGGTCGTATCACTCCGCGAACCAATTACGGGTGATCGGCTGGGTTGGCCTGCCCCATTCGAAAACGCCGAACCTAAACAGCATAGTCAATGAACTGTAGAGACGACCTCGTCTGAAGGCAGCCAGGAGTGACGGTAGTGTCGGGGGAAAGCAATATACTTTGTCTATCTGATAAGAGAGAATCTATCCACTGACCCGCCGCCGTGAGCCGCCCGTGACGAAAAGGACAGCAGGAAAACCCCGGCCCCGCCTTGCGGGGTGAGCCCTGCGCGGGGCGTCAGAAGCGGAAAACCCGACGCTCAGAAAAAACGCTGAGCGCGACTCCAGCTCATCGAAAGCGCCTCATAAGTTCGGCCACGGCCCGCAGGTAGATGCGTTCGGAAGCGGGATCGAGGTGGGTCACGGCCACTTCGTATCCACCTTCCGCGTAGGCCTTCTGCTCGGGGAAATAGCCGATGTAGCCATTGGTGTAACCCATGAGGTGTGCGAAGGTCGCCGGGGAAGCGGCTTTGACCTGCTTCCCGATGTTGCTGAACATCTCACCGGGAAAGGTTGTCCACATGAAGTCACCGATCCGGACAATGGTGGTGGGAACCGGCACGGCAGTAGCCCTGAAATCCTGAAACAGCTCGCGGTATTGCCGGGGGAGAAGGATCCCGGCGGTTTCGATTTGCACCCGCGGCTGGAGGCAAGGTGCGGGGGAGATCTGGCGGTACACGCGGGCGACCTCGCGCCCGATCTCCTCGCCGAGCGCCCACGTCGTCTTCACATCATCCGGGTTGCCATCCAGGCCGCCCACCACGCGCGGATTGATATCGCCCGCGGCTCCCTGGAGGTAAATGGCCCCCACGCCGGGGAATTCTCTTTCGACGTACTCCTGCATGCGCCCCATCCACTCGCCGGAGATTTTGCTGTTGCGCCCTCCCAGCGAGGTTCCGTGGCAGGCGTAGTGAATCATCACGGCCAGCGGCTTACCCGTCAGTGTGTCCAAGCGCACGATCTGTACCGCATCGTCGATGGCCCCCAGGGGATTCGCGCCCAGCCGCACGACGCCACCAAATTCGTGGATCAGGACCGGCTTGTCGGTGCGGTGCTGGCCAAAGGATTGACTTGCGTCGTTCTCATCGTAGGTTAAGACTGAGTCCACATCGGCGGTCTTCACCTGGCGCCGGCTCATGGCGATACGGGACCGTCCCACGCCCGCGGCGATGCGCACGGCTTGCAGGTTGGCCATGGCTTGGGTGGCAGCTTTCAGCAGGCCACTCGAGAACTGGGAATCCCAGGCCGTCTTTGCCTCCGCATTGGGCGCGGGAGCGGCGTGGTTGTGAGCGTCGCCCAGAAGGATGTTTCGCTCCGGGATGCCCGTCGACTCCGAGATCCTGCGCCGGAAAGCGTCGTGTTGCTGGGTTCCCAAGAAGCCGATTCCGATTACATCGGCCTCGACAAAGGCCACTCGGACCCCCGAGGCTTCGAAAATCAGGGCTCGCGCGTACAGGCGGTCGTAGATTCCGTCCGAGGGTGTCCCGCGCAAGTCATAGCCGCCGAGGTCCACCGGCCCGGTCGGCGTTATATCAACTTTCGCGTATCCCGCACGCAAATCCTGCGCCCGGGCCGGCGGCGCGGCAAATAACAGCAAGCTGGTTATAAGAAGGCATACTACCCGGAGAGTCTTCGACGTGCGGCCTGCCTGCCCCATTGTATGTTTGCACATTTCACTCAAGCTCCTCTTCCACTTTTTTCCCGCTCGCGCTCAACTTGCGCATGTCGCCTGAACGCCCGAACGTGGCATGTGTGCCTTCTCTAGGATGCCGTGCTGGCAACTCAGCCTCAGGACAACGGTCTCAACCGTCGGCCTTATCTTATTGCCAGGAGAGAAAGGAATGCAACGGCGGGCCAGTTGGCGACCCGCCCCACGCTTCGTTTCACTATCACCCAAACGGGAATCCTAAGGGACTGTGATTGTCGCGCCAATGGGAATCCTGATTCGCCCTGGGGTCGCTAAAAAGGAAAAAACCCAAGTCAGAACAACCCTGACTGGGGCTCCGGGAGACACCGGATTCAACCATCGGTCATCCAAACCGTAGGTTACGTATCAAAGGCGTACCCCGTTGTCAAGAAAATTGTTCCGTCACGTGCGGCGAAAAATAACCCGGGGCACGCCTGCCGCGACGATCGCAAGAAGAAGTCGGCCAACCGGCTTCGGTGGGAAGCCGATCCGGAGCTGACCCGGCATTATGGCGAGCAGTGCCGCGAACTCCACATTATGTTGATCGACGACGATATCGAGAACGTCTTTCCCAGTTCCTATGCTTGGTGGACGGCCACCGAGCGGAAGTGCTGGGGTGACGGGACCACGGCCACCGGTACTGGTGTCATTTGCGAGACATGGGCGCTCGAAGCCGCAGTCATTCCCGTCCCGCCACGGCGGGACGGGAATGACCGGCGTTTCGAAAGGGATCCCAGCCCACGCTGGAGCGCTGATAAGCCGTTGTGCTTGAGACCGGCGCACGTTTGCCGGCGCAGTCCCTCCGTTTCGATGGGCGAAGCTTAGCAGACTCTCGCGGATGATTGACTGGGAAAATGTGGGTCATGCAGGTCTGATACGCAATGTCCGTCATTCGTAGAGGATAACCCCATTGTCTGTCATTCTGAGCCCGTTCGTTGCGCTCAGGGTAAACTCCGCGCAGAATCCCCGCATTTGAAAGCTCAATCAGTACGAAAAAAATGCCGGGATTCTTCGCTTCGCTCTCCAGAAACTCGACGCATTACTCGTTTCCATTGAGCAGCTTGGGCCGAGCCTGCCTGATCCGTCCTCGCCCCGCAACTAACCCCTCACCCGGCCCGCGACGGCTGGTGAAAGCGCCGTCGCGGTCCACCCTCTCCCCTTGGGAGAGGGCAGACCCACTTTGCGGTGCGCTCCGTTTCTGATACCACGTATAGCGCTCTCCGGCTATCCTCGCTCAGAATGACAGCGGCCATGATTTGGAGCGATAAAAGGAATCCCGTTCCGATAAAGAGTCCGTGCTTTAGGCACCTTGGAGATTTCCTAAAGACGTTTTCGGCTTGAACTATGCCAAAACCCGGAAACAAAATCCGCATCCCGCTCCCGGAGAAAGAGGCACTTCCCCTTCTTCTCAAAGTGAAGCCGACCGCCGATATGCCCCGGCAAGGGGCGCATCCGCCAAAGGCAAAGAAGCGGTCGAAATGAAAATTACATCGAACGATAGGGAGGCGGCCAATCGGGCCGAAATTACTGCAATCCTGATTCGCATCGGTTATCGGGTATACCGTCCTGAAGCTGATTGCTACGGCGAGGATTTGATGCTACGAACTCCAAACGGAAAGATTCGCGCCGTTCAGTTGAAAAGCCGTCCCACTGTGGACTGGAAAAAATATGGGATGAAATCTCTATGGATGCTCTTTCCCGACACCAAGGGCAGTGGCGGAAGGAAGTGGTTTCTCATACCCCACGATAAATTCTATCGATGGATCAAGTCTATGTACGGCCACGGGAAGGGGTTTAAAGAACATAAAGCAAGAAACTTCTCGTATATCTCGCAGAAACTCGCCATCTTCCTCCATAGGTTCGCCGTTACCTAAGCCTTCTCATGCCAGTCCTCTACTTCGTCAAGTGCATAATTCCCCATTTTTCACTTGCTATTCGCTTTTCATTCGCCTACAATGGCAAACATAGCTGCCCCCGTGACCAATGGAGCTGGGGGGAATTATTTCTGAGATGGTGCGAACATGGCTTTGACGCGTCGGCAGAAACAGGTCTTTGATTTCCTGGTGGGATTCATCAATCGCAATGGGTACTCGCCGAGTTTCGAGGAGATGGGCGCAGGATTGGGGCTGTCGTCACTCGCGACGGTGCACAAGCATATGCAGACCCTGGAAAAGAAGGGTTTCATCCGCCGCAGCTACAACCAGAGCCGGTCTGTGGAGGTTGTTGCCGTGCCGGGCTCGGTGCCGTTTGCCAAGACAGCGGTTCGTCCCTTCGGGCGGAGGAAGGCGCCGTTCGAGACGAGAGCCGGAGTTGAGCCGGTTGGAGCGGTCCCCATTCCAATACCCGCCACGGTTTTGGGCAACATGGAGTTCCCCCTGTTGGGGCGAATCGCTGCCGGCCAGCCGGTTGAAGCGGTGCCCAATGCCGAGACCTTCTCCTTCGGCGATTTCACCGCTGGCCGAGGAAGCCTCTTCGTCCTGCGGGTAAAGGGCGACTCGATGATTGATGACCACATTTGCAATGGAGATTACATCCTGGTGGAAGGAACGCAGACGGCAGAGAACGGCGAGATCGTGGTGGCTCTTATCGAGGGAACCGACGCCACACTCAAGCGATTCTTCCGCGCCCCCAATGGGAAAATTCGCTTGCAGCCTGCCAATGCCCAAATGGACCCCATCATCGTGTCGGCCCGAGAGGTGAAGATTCAGGGGAGGGTGGTCGGGGTGCTGCGGAAGTACTGAATTATGAATTATGAATTGTGAATTGTGAATTGTGAATTGCCAACCACCTACAGCTTACCGCATCTTGCTTACCGTTCTTCCCTGTTCCCTAGCGGAGAGAAGGGGGCACGCAATAAGCAGAAGGCAGTCGGCAGTGGGCAATTCATAATTCATAATTTACAATTCATAATTATCTACGTGTACTTCAGCCACCGGAGCAATTCCACCAGCGACGGTCTCTTGCCATACATCAAGATGCCCACGCGGTAGATCTTGGCGGCGACATACACCACGCCGATGGTCGTAGCAATGCTGAGGGCCAGGGAGAGGGCGATTTGCCAGAAGGGTGGAGTCTGGAGCGCAATGCGAAATGTCATGAGAATGGGGGACAGAAAGGGGAGCAGCGACACCACAACCGAGAGTTGTGAGGCCGGGTCGCGCATCACAGCGGGGTAAAGAAGGAAGGCGACCACGACGAGCAGGGTGACGGGCATTTGCACTTGCTGTGCCTCCTCATCGCTGGAAACCATTGCCCCAACGGCAGCGTAGAGAGACGCATAAAGAAAATAACCAGCCAGGAAGAACAGCAGGGCATAGATCAAAAGAGAAAGTGGAATATGAAACCGCGGCACGGACGCACCCGGCCTGAAAGCGGCCGCGACGGCTGCCCCGTAAGTTGAGATAAGAACGGCGGTGATTGTCCAGATGAGGTACTGCGTGAAGCCTACCCCGGCAACGCCCAGGATCTTTCCCGTGAGCAACTGAAATGGCCGGGCCGAGGAAGCGAGGATTTCAACAATGCGCGTGGTTTTCTCTTCCAGAACGGATCGCATGGTGGCTACGCCATAAAACAACAGCGTGATGTAGAGAACCATGCCGACGACGACCGCTGCCAACAAAGTTTGCCCTTTTTCTTCCGACTCTCCTCCCTTACCAACTTTGACCAGGGTGAAATCTACGCCGCGAACCAGTTCGCTCAGATTATCAATTTGAACCCCGCGATTGCTCAAGCGCCGGGAAATCACCGCATGATCGACCGCGCCCCGGATAGCAGCCGCGGCTTGAAAATCACCGGGGTTCTGCGTGTGAAACTCCACTACTCCCTTTTCGAGGACTTCCTTGGGCACCACCAGGTAACAATCCAGCAGTCCCCGCCGAACCTGGTCGGCAAGTTCGTCCCGAGCCCTCTGGTCGGACTGGGGCTGCTCGAGCGTCCGAACCAACTGGAAGAGCGGCTGGCCGTTCTTCAATTTCTCGGTGAAACCCGCCGCGATGATTTTCGCGAAGCCGGCGTTGTCGAGGAGGGCGATCTTGAGTGTGTGGTCGGACTCCCGCGTGGCCATCATCATGGTGAAAATCAGCACACCCGCACTGAACACGGGCAGGCCTATCGTGGTGAGGATGAATCCCTTGGTGCGGATGCGCGTCAGGTACTCGCGTTTGACCACCAGCCAGACTTTACGCATGGGCTCCTGCAACCATTTCGATGAAGATGTCGTTCAAAGGCGGCTCGACCAGCTCGAAGCGGCTGATACGCACGCCGCGCAGCAGAGCGGCTTTAAGGATTTCCTGGGGATCGGCGCCTGGCCTGAGCCGGGCTTCCACGACTGCCCCGAAGCGGTTCACTTTTTCGACCAGTCCCGTAGCTTCCAGAAAGTCCCCGTCCCCTGAGTATTCGATGCGAAGGGTGTTCTTCCCGTAGGACTGCTTGATGGCGTGGAGGTCCCCGTTCAACACACTGCGTCCTTTGTTGATCAGACAGATGGCGTCACACATCATCTCCACCTGCTCCATGCGGTGAGTGGAAAGGATGATCGTGGAACCCTGGTCGCGCAACTCCAGCATGATGTCTTTGATCAGGCTTGCATTCACCGGGTCAAGGCCGGCGAAAGGTTCATCAAGAATCAGCAGCGGGGGCTTATGAATCACCGTGGCGATAAACTGAACCTTTTGCTGCATTCCTTTGGAAAGATCCTGGATCTTCTTTTCTGACCAGGCTGCCAATTCCAGGCGTTCCAGCCAGGATTGGGCGCGCTGCGCCGCCTCGGTCTCGGAGAGTCCTTTCAGGGCGCCCAAAAACACCAGGACCTCCCGCACTTTCATTTTGCTGTAGAGGCCTCGTTCCTCGGGGAGATAGCCGACGCGGTCCTGGGTGCGGTCGCTGACCGGCTCGCCAAGAACCTGAATTGATCCTTCGTCAGGAATCAGCACCCGCATGATCATGCGGAGCGAGGTGGTCTTGCCGGCTCCGTTGGGGCCAAGCAGACCGAAGACGGCGCCTTCCCTGATGCGCAAGCTCAAATTGCTGACGGCGGTGAGCGTGTCAAACCGTTTGGTAACTCCATCGAGAACCACTGCATCCATCGGTGCGCCCATCCTGCCTGCGAAACCTTGAGGAGCTTACCCTGCGAGTATTCCCGCAGACTGCTCTCTTTTGAACCCGGTGACCTTCACCTAACCCACACCCTGTGCTTCGAAGCGGTTTTACGTTTATAGCACCGAAATGCATTGGGGGCAATCACAAACTCGACTTCCTCCCACGCCATGGGCCTAGGCTGGGGCGCGCAAAACATGGGTGGTGGCGTCATTTGGCACGGGGTCCCTTTCGAAACGCCGGTCATTCCCGCGAAAGCGGGAATCCTGTCCGTAGATTGCGCATTTCATAAGGTTTGGGGAGTGGATTCCCGCTTTCGCGGGAATGACTGCGGCCCGCAACGCCCCTGTCTCGCAAATGACACCAGCACCAAAACATGCTGTACGAAGTCGCTTCCTGGGAGTAAGATAGGCGACTGCGCGTAAGCCACCAAGTATCGGAGAAGCATACGCAATGCGAGATGTGGTGATTATGGGTTCAGGATGCGCGGGATTGACGGCAGCTATTTATGCCGCGCGCGCCAATTTGAAGCCGCTGGTTATCCGGGGCCTGGAAGCCGGCGGACAATTGACCTTGACGACTTTGGTGGAGAATTTCCCCGGCTTTCCAAAAGGGGTGCAAGGGCCGGAGCTGATCGAACGCATGCAGAACCAGGCTGCCGAATTTGGCGCCGAGTTCACGGAAGGCCATGTGAGCGGCGCTGACCTTTCCCGTCGCCCCTTTGTGATTGACCTGGGGAGCGAGACGGTCGAGGCGCGCACGCTGATCATTGCTTCCGGCGCTTCGGCAAAAATGTTGGGACTGGAATCGGAGCGCAAACTGCTTAGCCACGGTGTATCGACCTGCGCGACCTGCGATGGATATTTCTATCGTGGCAAAGAGGTGGTGGTCGTGGGAGGCGGTGATACGGCTGCGGAAGAGGCCATGTTCCTCACCCGCTATGCCACGCAAGTGAGTATCATTCACCGCCGCGACCAGTTACGCGCCTCCAAAATCATGCAGGACCGGCTTCATCGCAATCCAAAGATCAAGTTCATCTGGGATTCGCTGGTAGTGGACGTCCTGGACGTTGACCGAGGCGAAGTCACGGGAATTAAGCTGAAGAATACCAAGACCGGCGGTGAAACCCTCAAGAGTTGTGATGGGGTGTTTATGGGAATCGGCCATTCGCCCAATACCTCTTTGTTCCGCGGGCAGCTCGAGATGAACGAAGTGGGCTATCTGATTACGCACGACGGAAGCAAGACCAACGTGCCTGGTGTCTTTGCCGCGGGTGACGTCCAGGACCACGTTTATCGGCAGGCCATCACCGCGGCTGGTTCCGGCTGCATGGCGGCCATTGACGCCGAGAGATTTCTGGAAGCTGAACACTGAAAGGCAGGTTTCAGGTGTCAGGTTTCAGGTGTCAGGGGAGTAGTGACGGGCGTTACGAATAGTGAATGGTGAATAGTGAATAGTAAATTGTGGGCGCGGAATTTGCTATGCGGCCGTCCCCAGGGCCTTTGACCTCTACGCTTACGCAACTACAATTCATAATTTACTATTCACTATTCACAATTTCCCCCCTTCCCTGGCACCTGCCCTTGACACCTGAAACCTGGCACCTGGAACCCTAAATTATGCTCCGCTCTATTCTCCTCTACCTTTCCGACAAAGAGACTCCCAAGAAGATCCTCACGGGCCATGCCTTGGGCCGCCGCATGGCCGCGCGGTTCATTGCCGGTGAAGAATTGGAAGACGCGCTCCAAGTGGTCCGGCGGTTGAACGCCGAAGGGTTTATGGTGACGCTCGACCTGCTGGGTGAGAGCGTGCAGGGAGCCGCGGAAGCTGAAGCTGCTTGCCAGGCTTACGTCCACATCCTTGATAGGCTCGCGGTTGAAGGCTTGAATTCCCACGTGTCTGTCAAGCTCACTCAACTGGGCTTGGCGATTGATGAAGGGTTG
>Ga0208821_1000693_pt1 | contig 23880 bp, 24 predicted proteins | sample June2015DPH_20_5_FD_184720 | JGI IMG/M metagenome (GOLD analysis project Ga0208821, IMG submission 184720) | Peatland microbial communities from SPRUCE experiment site at the Marcell Experimental Forest, Minnesota, USA - June2015DPH_20_40... | ecosystem: Environmental > Terrestrial > Soil >... | reverse complement strand
CACCGCGCTTGGAAATCCCGCCAAGTACGCGGGATTCCCACTTTTCCACCGCCTCGGCTACGGGAGATTAACAAAACCGGACATTTCACTTGCTACAAAAACCGGACATTTTAACTTGTTAACAACATGTTGTAATTTGGCAATTTCAAAAACCCAAGCCTAAGCTGATCTTCAAATCCGTGGTGGTCGGTTTTCAAATTACCAATTACAACATTGCCAAATTACAAAATCCCATGCGTTCCCTAGACGAATATCTTCTCGAAGCCGAACACGCCCACGGCCATCTCTGCGCGGGGCAGGTGCTGGGCGTGCGCCTGGCTATGTTGGGACTTGAGAAGCTGGGCATTGAAGACCCTCGCGGCAACAAAGAAGATCGCAAACGTCTGGTCACGTTCGCCGAAATCGACCGCTGCGCCACCGACGCCATATCCCTAGTCACCGGATGCCGTCTCGGCAAACGCGCTCTGAAGTTTCGCGACTGGGGAAAGATGGCCGCGACCTTCGTCGACTTGAGCACTGGCAAGGCCATCCGCATTGCCGCAAAAGAATCGTCAAAGACGCTGGCGCGCGCGATGCATCCTGAAATCGAAAGCAAAAACCAGCAGCAGATGCTGGCCTATCGCGAAATGCCGGAGGACGACTTATTCACGCAGCAGTGGGTGAAGGTCGAACTCGCCGCGGAGGAGTTGCCCGGATACAAGGGCGAGCGCATCGTCTGCGCCGAGTGCGGCGAAGGCATCAGCTTCCGCCGCGAAGTCGTGCGCGACGGGCGCGTCTTATGTCGCAGTTGCGCTGGCGAGCGGTATTACGAACCGCTATAGGTTAAGCGGATCGACGCACACCCCCGCCCAAGCGGGGCTTGAGAGGCACCCGGCAGCGTCCATTCGTGCGCAAGGTTCCGCTGTCGTCTCGCCGATGGTGGGTTATACTTGCCGAAATAGAGATGCCTCCGCTCGCAAGGTTTGCCCTTAATTACGTGCACACGCCCGTTGGCGAATCCCTCATCGTCCGCGCCGATTGCTTTGAATGGATGGGGCGTGCCCCGGAGAATTCAATCCACGGGATTGTCACCGATCCGCCCTACGGAGTAAAGGAGTATGAGTTCGACCAGCTTGAAAAGCGGGCCAACGGCAACGGCGGCATCTGGCGCATCCCACCATCTTTTGATGGCTCCGTGCGCCAGCCGCTTCCCCGATTCACGGCGCTGAACGCGAAGGAGCGCGCGCAGGTTTGCAGGTTCTTCAGCGAGTGGGCCAAGGTAGCCGCGCATGTGCTTAGGCCAGGCGGCCACGTTTTCATCGCTTGCAATTCATTCATGTGCCAAATGGTTTACGGCGCGCTGGTGGCTGGCGGCTTGGAGTTTCGCGGGCAGCTCATCCGAGTGGTGCAAACACTGCGCGGCGGCGACCGGCCAAAAAATGCAGAGGAGGAATTTCCGGACGTGTGCTCGTTGCCGCGTGGCTGCTATGAGCCGTGGGGCATACTGCGCAAACCACTGCCAGACGGCATGAAGGTTAGCGATTGCCTGCGCCAATTTGAAACGGGCGGCTTGCGGCGGCTGCCGGAAGGACTGCCGTTTTCAGATTTGGTTGAAGTGGGGCGCACTCCACGCGAGGAACGCAAAGTTGCGGCGCACCCAAGTTTGAAACCGCAAGCTCTGTTGCGCGATCTGGTTTATGCCGTGCTGCCGCTTGGAAAAGGGATCGTGCTCGACCCGTTCATGGGTTCCGGCTCCACGGTCGCGGCTGGCAACGCAGTGGGCGTGCATTGCATTGGGGTGGAAAAAAATAGCGAGTATTTTGCAGCGGCCCCGCAATCGATCGAACAACTCACAAAGATCGTGGTGCCGCGCGACCAGTTAGCCTTCGTCTTGGCGTAGCTCCGCGCACTTGTAAATCCAGTTCGCCATCATTTTTTCCGTGCCCGCCTTCGACACGCTTGCCGTGATCGTCCTGCGGCTCGTTTCCGACCTGCCCAAAAACTTCCAGTCGGCTTTGGCAAGCATTGCCCCTGCCACTAGCAGGAACTTGAACGCCCGCGTCTCCTTAACCTTTGACCCTGCGCGGCCGCTCTGAAACACAAACACCATCAACCACACGTCCTCCGCATTGTGCCCCTGCCAGCCCTGCAAGTAGCGCGAGGCTTTGATCTCGATTCCGTCGCTGCCAGCGTGTTGTGCCGCGTCGTTTGGATATTTCCCGGCTGGCAAAACATCCGGGTGCCCGTTGTGGTAAAGGTTCTTGACTACCGTCGGACAGTGCTTGGGAATGCGAGCGCCCATCATTTCGCCAACCAAGCTGCTAAAGTTCGCTTGCATCATTGTGTTTTCCAGGCTGGACATTCCCTTGGTGTGAAGCTCGGTATCAACCGCGGTCGCAAAGTCGATGAAATCCTGCATTGCCGCGTGTACGTGGGAGGTGGTGACGCCGAAGGGGATAGTCGCCTTGGGATTAAACCCGTCTTTCTCGATAGGCTCGGGTAGGATGATTTGTGACATTCCGTTTTGCGCGCAGTGTAACGCAAAAGAATATCTCGCTGCGCGTTTATTGAACAGTCATTTCTTGTTTTCAACTCGACTATGTTGTTACGCAGCCTTTCGCGTCTGCTCGTACGCATGGGCGACTCTCAGCAGCGTTGCCTCATCGAAGTGCCGTGCAAACAACTGCAACCCAATCGGGAGCTTCTCGTGATTCTCGCTGCAGGGAACTGAGATTCCGGGAATGCCCGCCAGGTTCGCGGTTACGGTGTAGATATCGGCGAGATACATGGCCAGCGGATCATTTACTTTCTCGCCTAACCGGAACGCAGGCGTTGGGCAGGTGGGCGCGGCGATCACGTCGACTTTTTTGAACGCCTCGTCGAAGTCGCGCGTCAAGAGCGTGCGCACTTTCTGCGCTTTTAGATAGTAGGCGTCATAGTATCCAGCGCTCAGCGCGTAGGTGCCGAGCATGATGCGGCGCTTGACTTCCATGCCGAATCCGCCGTCGCGGGTCTGGCGGTACATTTCGGAGAGCGTGTTTGCCTTAGCACGGAAGCCGTAGCGCACGCCGTCAAAGCGCGCCAGATTCGACGAGGCTTCCGCCGTGGCCACAATGTAATACGCGGGAATTGCATACTCGGTGTGCGGCAAACTCACGGGCACAACCTCGCATCCGAGATCGGCCAGCTTTTGAATCGCAGCCTCAACTGCCGCGCGAACTTCGGAATCGAGTCCCTCACCGAAATATTCTTTGGCCACGCCGATTCTTAAGCCTTTCACCGGCTTTTCGAGTTCCGCCACGTAATCAGGCACGGGAACCTCGGCGGAAGTTGAATCCATGGGATCGCGGCCCGCAATCGTGCGCAACACGAGCGCGACTTCCTTCACCGTCTTCGCAAACGGGCCGATGTGATCGAGCGACGACGCAAACGCAATCAGACCGTAGCGCGACACGCGTCCATACGTGGGCTTCAAACCGACCACGCCGCAAAACGACGCCGGCTGGCGAATCGATCCGCCGGTATCGGAGCCAAGCGTCGCCACGGCCATCTCCGCGGCAACCGCTGCCGCCGATCCGCCCGACGATCCGCCAGGCACGCGGCTCTTGTCGCGCGGATTGTGCACGGCGTGATACGCCGAGTTCTCATTGGAGGAGCCCATGGCAAATTCATCGCAGTTGAGTTTGCCCAGAATCACCGCGCCTGCGGCTTCGAGGCGAGCGACTGCTGTGCAGTCATATGGCGGAATGAAATTCTCAAGAATTTTCGAACCGGCGGTGGTGCGCACGCCGCGCGTCACCATGACGTCTTTGATCGCAACCGGAACTCCCCCGAGCGGCGGCAAAGGCTTGCCCTCAGCGGTCATCGCGTCGATGCGTCCGGCCTGCGCCAGCGCGCGCTCCTCGCAAAGAGTCAGAAACGCGCCAATCTCGGGATCTTCCTGCCGGATGCGCGTGTAGAAATCCCGAGCCAGGGCGGTCGCCGTCGTCTGCCGCTTCGTGATCGCAGTGCGGACATCGTCAATCGTCAATGCTGGCGCCATCTGTCTCTCGTCACTATCTCTCAATTACCTTCGGCACTTCAAAAAACATGCCGTCCGTGTCCGGAGCATTTTTCACAGCGGCGTCGTGCGGCAGCGATTCCCGCAGACCCTCCTTCACGTCCTCGCGGATGGTATACGCGAACCGGTCGCTGCCCTGCCGCGACTCGTCCACGCCGTAGCGATCCGAGACCTGGGCCATGGGCGCGACGTTGCCGGTCTCCAGTTCGCTGAGCCGCTCCATATATTCAAGAATGGAGTTCAAATCGCGCAGCATGCGGGCGCGCTCTTCCTCGGTCAACTCGAGGTTGGCCAGATCGGCCACGTAGGCGACGTCTTTCTCAGTAACTTTCATAAGCCCGCGGCGAAAATGTGTCTTGCGACGAAACTGCAGATCCCACCCCTTCGGCTTCGCTCAGGGTCGGGATGACAATTGCCGAAACGAGTCTCTTGCGCCCCTATGCCTTCACCACGAATTCAATTCGCTTCACCGAAGTCGCGGAATACTTGTTGATCAAGGCCACGTAACGCGGCGCCAGGTTGGCAAGTTCACGCCGCCATTCCCCGTCGGCAACTTCCACTCGCAGAATACCGTCGGAAAAACTGAGCGCCCGAGTCCGATCAGCCACGGCGCTACCACACGCGACAGGCCAAGCCAGCAACGCACTCTCGCTCGCTGGCGCGCGATGAAGAGCTTTGGCGATGATGGTTTCCAAACCGGCGGAAGCACGATTCAAGGCATGACTCCAGAGTTCGGAACGCGATCAAAACGGCGATTCGGAACGGCGATCGGAACGAAACGATTGTAGCATCGGAAATCTCGCGTCTCTTTACGCGGCCGCAGCCGCCGCAGCCTTGGCGCGCTTCTTGGCGAGCTTGCGCAGATGCGTCGCCGAATACAGACTTCCGCGGCAGCGCTCGGCCCCGCATAAACACGTGGCGTCATCCTCGCCATCGTAGAGGTTGTAGTCGTAGGTCAATTCTTCTCCGGCTGCAATATCGCGCAGCGCAATGATCCACATCTTGCCCCGTATCTGATCGGTCTCGCAATTCGGTTTGCAAGAATGATTGACGAAGGCGGCCACCCCGTAGCCGTCAATGATGCGTTTGCCGCCGTCCAGTCCGAATAAATACGTGTTCGGAAAGTCGTCGTAAAGATCTTCGGCCTGCTCGTAGGTGAGGCGCTCGCCCACGTATTCCACGATCAGCGTCCCCTTGCGAATCGGCCGCGTGGTATAGCAACCGTGGGAATGAATGCGAGACTGGCGGAGGATGAGGGTCATAGAGCGCTATTCGATTTTATCCGCTCCGCTTATCTTTCGCACCGGGCATGTGATCGAGCAAGAGGCACCGGGCAAGAAACAACAAGAAAGAGCCGCGGCGGCGATTCACCAGCCGCCTGCTATCATTCCAACGCGAGCATCTGAAGACCGACAGGGAGATCGACGACCATGGCTCATCAGCATCCACCGCGCTTTCTGGAGATTGTCGGAGACGCCAAGCAGCGCGTCCGCGAAACCAGCGTTGACCAAGTCAAAGCACGGCTCGATCGCGGCGAGAGATTTGTTCTCGTCGACGTGCGCGAAGACCGCGAATTCGACGCCGACCACCTGCCGGGAGCCGTTCACCTGGGCAAAGGCATCATCGAGCGCGACATTGAGGGCAAGTATCCCGATCTCGAAACTCCGCTTGTGCTCTATTGCGGCGGCGGCTTCCGTTCCGCGTTGGCGGCCGACAACCTGCAAAAGATGGGATACACGAATGTCATTTCCATGGACGGCGGAATCCGCGATTGGCGCGAAAAGGGCTACCCGCTGGAGAAGTAACGGTAAGTCAGCTGCCGGGCTTCGCCTGGCTTGGACCCTTCGACCTTGCTCAGGGCAGGCTCGCGAGGGCGCCCGTCCCCATGCGAGCGGGGTTAGGCGTCCGGTGGATTGCATACCACCCGCTTCTCTGAAAAAATACGATAAAGATACTGTGGGGGCCTTGGGATGTCTCTAATCGGAAGCTTTGCGCTGCTGATCGCGCTTGACCTGAGTGCGTACTCTTTTCTGGCAGGCTTTTTGGCATTGCGAGATAAGGGTGCCGCCTGGGCCCGACTCGGCGAGACCGCCCGTCGCGCCGGAATCGCCGCGTTCGCCGCTGTGCTGCTGGCGGGCATCGTGCTCGTCGTTGCCGCGTTCAACAACGACTTCTCCATTGCCTACATCTTCCATCACAGCAACCGCGACTTGCCGGCCGCTTACAAGTTCGCCGTGCTATGGTCCGGTCAGGAAGGTTCGCTGCTGTTCTGGTCCCTGCTCTTGGCCGGCTACGGATTCGTTCTCCGCTTGCGCTACAAGACCGATCAGCGGCTGTTCGCCTACGCTTCGGTAATCATCGCCGCGGTGCAGGTTTTCTTTCTGCTGATTCTGAATTTTGCGGCGCACCCGTTCGCCATCATGCAGGGCGCCCTCCCCGCGGATGGCACCGGGCTGAATCCTCTTCTGCAGTATCCCGAGATGGTTATCCATCCGCCCATGCTGTACCTGGGATACGTCGGCTTCACGGTTCCGTTCGCCTTCGCGCTGGGCGCGCTCATCATGAAGTACCCCGGCGAGAAATGGATCCAGATCACGCGCCGCTGGACCATGGTGACCTGGTGCTTCCTCACCATCGGAGTTTTCCTCGGCGCGCACTGGGCTTACGCGGTTCTGGGATGGGGCGGCTACTGGGGATGGGACCCCGTGGAGAATGCCTCGCTCATGCCCTGGCTCACGGGCACGGCGTTTCTGCATTCCGTCATGATGCAGGAAAAACGCGGCATGTTGAAAGTCTGGAACATGTCGCTCATCTTCGCGACGTTCCTGCTTTGCATGCTCGGAACCTTTCTCACGCGTTCGGGCGTGATCAGTTCGGTGCACGCCTTCGCGCAGTCCTCGATCGGCACATGGTTCCTGGTCTTTATAGTATTGACCCTGGGGGTCTGTACCTTTTTTCTTGTCGCGAACCGGTCGCATCTCAAAAGCGAGCACAAGCTGGAGTCGCTAGTCTCGCGCGAATCCAGCTTCCTGTTCAACAATCTTCTCTTGCTGGTCGTCTGCTTCACCATTCTGTGGGGTACGTTTTTCCCCATCCTTTCGGAATTCGTTCAGGGACACAAAGTCACGGTCGGGCCGCCTTTTTTCAATCGCGTGGCTGTCCCGGTCGCCTTGCTGCTCCTGCTGCTCACCGCCGTCGGACCGCTGCTGGCCTGGCGTAAGACTTCCCTCGAAAGCCTCAAGCGAAATTTTCTGTTTCCCGCGCTTGGCTCGCTCGCCATCGGCGTCATGATGATCTTGTTCGGCGTGCGTCCCTGGGAGGATCCTTCTTATTTCTATGCCACCATGGCCGCCGTGCTCTCGGCGCTGGTGATCTTTACCGTGATTTCCGAATTCGTCCGCGGAGGGCGCGTCATCGCCGGCAAAAGCCAGCAAAATTTGTTCGCCGCAATGATTCACCTGTGCCACAGAAACACTCGGCGCTACGGCGGATACATTGTCCACTTCGGCGTCGCGTTGGTCGTCATTGGAATCCTCGGGACGCCTTTTAATAGGGAAGTAGAAAAAGAAATGGGCTTTGGCGACAAAATTTCCCTTGGCCCTTACACTCTGGTCTGCCAGTCCTACACCCAGGACGACAATCCCAACTACGGTAGCGAGCAGGCGATCATGAACGTGTTCCGCGGCGGCAAACAGATTACGACCATGTATCCCGAGCGCCGCTTTTATAAAGCCAGCGGACAGCCGCAGACGCTGCCGCGCATTTACCCCAGCTTTCGCGAAGATTTTTTGCTGGTGAGCGACCTCTATCTCCTCTACGAAGGCAAAAACGACACCACGGGACAGCCCATCATTAAAGCGCACTTGAATCCGCTGGTCCCCTGGATTTGGATCGGCCTGATCATCATGGTCTTCGGCACCATCGTTGCGCTCGTGCCGAATGCCGCCGCCGTCCAGGTGGCCGCAACCACGCCGGTTCGCGCTCCGGCGCACGTAGGAGCCGGGGGCTGAGATGAAAACTTCGAATCAAAGATTTTGGGAAGGGCACGACTTCACAACTTGCGGAAAAACTCGGTTTCTTGCACTTGTTTTGAAGGGGCGCGGCTTCAGCCGCGCCGTAAGTGCCGTAAAATCAATGGCGGCTTTAGCCGCTGAGGGCCTTCGGACGAATCCGCCGGCTGAGAGACCCGCCCGCCGCGCATTCCAGACCATCCTCCTCGCCGCAGTCATCTTCCTCTTCCTCGGCGCTGGCGATACGGACGCGCGCTTCAAAGACCTGGGCCATCGCTTGATGTGCACCTGCGGATGCGGCCAGGTGCTGCTCGAATGCAATCACGTCGGCTGCCAGGCGTCGGAGAAGATGCGCAATGAACTGCTGGCCGCGCTCGATAAAGGCGGCAGTAACAGTGACGACCTCATTCTGCAAGGCTTCGTGCAGGAATACGGACCAACCGTGATCGCCGCGCCCACCGCAACGGGCTTCAATCGCGTGGCCTGGATCATGCCTTTCGTCGCGTTGGCGCTCGGCATCGCCTTCGTCGTTTACGTCGTGCGCTCGTGGAAAAATCGGCCCGCGCCGGCGCTCGCCGACGGCATCGCCATCCCGCGCAACGGCGAACTCGACGAATTCCGCGAAAAGGCCCGCAAGGAGACCGACTTATGATGATGATTATTTTTTTCTGCTCCGTCATGACGATAGCGTCTCTCTATTACATTTTCTTCTTTCCCGGCGAAGTTTATGCCGGAGAGGAAAAAACGCGGCTCGGCTATCTCCGCGAGCGTAAGGAAGCGGTCTACGAAAACCTGCGCGATCTGAATTTCGAATACAAGGCCGGCAAGGTGCCGGACGCGGACTATCAATCCATGCGCACGTCGCTCGAAGAGGAAGCGGCCGCGATCATGGCGGAGATCGCGCGGCTGGAGCAGGCTACGGGGCAGGCGGTGTGATTGACTGATATATCTTGGAAGTGTAACAAGTGGTTTTTATGTGGAATTTTATAGATGATTCGGGATCGTTTTCGTGGGACAACAAGGGTAAATCCCTCTTCTGCGGTGTCACTGTTCCGGACGCGGAACTGCCGAACTTAGAAAAGCGGTTCCTTGATTGGAAACGAAGCGTCATCGGACAGAATAAGCGGGAACTAAAAGGCCGAGAGCTTACCGCGGATCAGTTGTACACGTTCTCACACAAAGTGTTGCCGTGGACAATGCGTGATATACATATCACGCTAACTGGTGGGGACACAAGCGTGACCGCTGAGTCCTACCTCGAAAAGCTACGGGAGCAAACGGCTGAATTGTTCAGATTGTCTTCAGAATTGTGCGCCAAGCATAAGAATGCAGGTTAGTAGAGACTTATCGCCAGATGAGCGGATGGGTCAGAAACCGCAGCACTTCAAATGTTTTGTGGATTATCATTCTCCTGCAGGCGATCCTTGATACCCTTCAACACGCAATTGTCCGCTTCGCCGATTCCGAACACAGCCACGAATTTCAGGACATCGAAATCGCAATTGACCGGAGCTTTATACATAAGGACGAACATCGTGCGTTCTGGAAAGAGTGGCTACGTGCAGAATTAATGAAAACAGGTCGCACAAACACTGGCACTTTCATGACCATAAAAGAGTGGCCGTCCGATCATCCGTTCAAAAAGAAGTACAAGGTACATAAGGGATCATTTGATTACAGCGATTTATTCTACAAACACACGGATTTCCACGACTCGAAGTCAATGGTCGGCTTGCAGATCGCGGACATCTGCGCCAACATCTTTTATCGGTATTTTCGGGACGACCCGGACACTCGCGCATACGACGTGCTAAGACCAAGAGTAGTTGGTAGGGATGGTTCAGTGATTCATTGCATATCCGTCGATGACACCAGCCTTCACAAGGACAATTTATCTAATCACGTTTCCGAGCTCGACGTGGAGAAGTGGAAACGTCTAGCCGAAGAGAGGGATCAATTGAGGGAGTTGATTTGACCAAACTCGCACAGTCCGCATTGCTGGCCGCCATCTTCTCGCTGGCCCTCGCCTCGGGCGCTGCCCAGACCCTCTCCGGTACCGTGACCAACGGCACCACCGGCAAACCCGCCGCGGGCGATGAAGTTATTCTCATCAACATCGCCAACGGCATGGATGTGGCTGCCAGCACCAAGGCCGACAGCAACGGAAAGTTCAGCTTCAAACTTACGGACAGCGCCGGGCCGCATCTTATTCGCGCTGTTCATCAGGGAGTTACTTATCATCAGATGGCACCTCCCGGCGTCAACTCAGCAGATATCGAAGTTTATGATGTAGCGCCTAAAGTCACCGATCTCAGCGTGACCGCCGACGTGATTCGCTTCCAGGCCGACAGCGGAACCATGCAGGGCATACGCCTGTTCGTCGTCAATAACACGTCCTCTCCGGCGAAGACGCAGATGAACGATCACAACTTCGAGTTCTATCTGCCCCCCGGCGCAAAGGTTGAACAACTGCAAGCCCGCGCTCCGAACGGCCAGCCGATCCCCGCCGAAGCCATGCCAGAGGCCGAAAAGAACCGCTACGCCATCGCCTTCCCGCTGCGCCCCGGAGAAACGCAGTTTCAGTTGGAGTTCACTCTGCCCTACTCGGGCGAGATCAAGATCGATCCCAAGCCGCTCTATCCCGCCGCGCACGTCGTCGTCGTTCTTCCCAAGACGATGCAGTTCAAGGCCGCGAATCCGTCGAGCTTCCAGTCCATGCAGGATCCCCGACAGGGCGACACCAACATAGAAGTGGCGCAACAGACCAAGCCCGGCCAGGCGCTCGGCTTCACGCTGCAAGGTAATGGAGTCATCACCGAGTCGCCCGGAGAGGTCGCCTCCGGCGCGGCCCAACAGCGGGATCAGCAACAACCGCAGGGACGCGACAATCTTCCTAGTGACAATCGGCCCGGCGGCGGACTCGGCGCCCCCATCGACGCACCCGATGCTTTGCAGCAATATCGCTGGCCCATCCTCGTCGGATTCGCCGTGCTGCTCGCCATCGGCGGATGGGTGGTCACGAAACGGCAGCCCGGAACTTCCGTCGCCGCAACATCCGCCGCGAGGCCTGGCGCGGCATCGAGCGATCGCAGCGCAGCGCCCCGTCCAACTCCGCCAACCGCGACGGCGTCCGCGACATCTGCGACCAGCACTCCGGTCGCAAAATCATCGATGTTGCTTGAAGCGCTGAAGGAGGAATTGTTCGAACTCGAGGTGGAGCGAAATCAAGGCAAGATCACGCCCGCCGATTACGAAAAGGCTAAGGCAGCCCTCGACCAAACCCTCGACCGGGCACTAAGGCGGCAAGGCTAAGGTCGTGTGGGGACGGGCGCCCTCGCCCGTCCAAGCCGAGCGCAGCTCGGCAGTTGCCCGTGGTCAGAGCTTGTCCAGAGCCCAAAGCACGCGCCCTGCATCTAATCACTCAGATAAACTGAGATAATCACTATGAGTAACATATTCAAAACCACACTCCTGCTCACCGGCATGACGCTGCTGCTCATGCTGGCCGGCCGTGCTTTCGGCGGGCAGCGCGGGATGTTGATGGCGCTCGCCTTCGCGGCCGTCCTGAATTTCGTTTCCTACTTTTTCTCCGACAAGATCGCGCTCGCCACCTATCGCGCTCAACCCGTCGGCCGCGAGGATCTGCCGCGCGTCTACAACATCGTCGAGCGCCTGGCGCAAAAAGAAAGCCTGCCGATGCCCAAGGTCTACCTCATCCCGTCCGATTCGCCCAACGCCTTCGCCACCGGACGCAATCCGAACCATGCCTCCGTCGCCGTAACTCAGGGCATCCTCGGACTGCTCACCGACGACGAACTGGAAGGCGTGCTCGCCCATGAACTCGGCCACGTGCGCAATCGCGACATCCTCATCAGTTCAATCGCGGCTACTTTAGCCGGCGCCATCACTTACCTCGCCTCGATTGCCCGCTGGGGCATGATTTTTGGCGGCATGAGAGGCAGCCGCGACCGCGATGGAGGAGGCGGCATTGCAGCCATTGCCATGATGTTCCTCGCCCCATTCGCAGCCATGTTGATCCAACTCGCCGTCTCGCGTTCCCGCGAATACGGCGCCGACGAAACCGGAGCCCACTGGACCGGCAACCCATATGCCCTAGCCAGCGCCCTAGCCAAAATCGACGCCTATTCCCGTCAGCGCCCGCTCGTAGCAACTCCATCCACCGCGCACCTATTCATCATTCAGCCGTTCTTAGGTGGGATGAGTTTCGGCAACCTGTTCTCGACCCATCCGCCAACCGCAAAACGAATCGAGCGGTTGACGGGAAGGCCGGCGGAATTCACGCAGTAAGTTCTCAGTTCCCGGTTCTCAGTTCTCAGTAAAACCGAACATTTTGAGTGGTTGCCGGTCACAGAGTTTCGGCCATAGGAGTTCGACAATCGCTTCTTTGGAGGCACTATGGGCCGTTCTTCTCGTGATCTGATCGCATGGCAGAAAGCCATGAAGTTCGTCACCGAAATCTGCGAAGTAACTCAGCGCTTTCCGAGCGAGGAGCGTTACGAAATCACCAATCAATTGCGGCGAGCGTCCGTTTCGGTACCAAGTAATGTTGCAGAAGGGCAGGCTCGTTCTTCGCAAAAAAGAGTTTTATCGCTTTCTGAGTCAGGCACGTGGCTCTTTGGTCGAAATTGAGACTCAGCTTCTCATCGCCAGCAACCTGAAATACCTCCAACCGGCCAAGGCAGACATCCTGCTGGCTGCGACGACGAACTCGGCAGAGTCCTGAGTGGACTCATCGCCTCAATCAAGAACCGCGCGGCTTAAGCTGTGCTGGTGTCCACTGAGAACTGAGAACCGGGAACTCAGAACTTCTTCTGTGACCCACGTAACCGGCCACGCCGCCGACCGCATAGTAAAATCGCCCGTAATGGCTCCCGAAACTCTGGTGGCAACCTCGCGCCGCGCCGCAGAACTGGAGAAGAGTCTGCGCCGCGTCATCCGCGGCAAAGACGACGTCCTCCGCCTCGCCTTGGTTTCCATTTTCGCCAAAGGCCATCTGCTGATCGAAGGCGTCCCCGGAGTCGGTAAGACCACGCTCGGCCAAGCCCTCGCCCGCGCCATTGACTGCACCTTCCAACGCATCCAGTTCACCAGCGACATGTTGCCCTCCGACGTGCTGGGCATCTCGATCTACTCCGCCATCGAACAGAAATTTGAATTCAAGCGCGGACCGGTCTTCGCCAACGTCCTGTTAGCCGACGAAATCAACCGTACTACTCCGAAGACGCAGTCCGCGCTGCTCGAAGCCATGAACGAGGGCCAAGTCACGGTCGACGCGCACTCTTATCCGCTGCCGCAACCGTTCTTAGTGATTGCCACGCAGAATCCCATCGAGCACCACGGCACCTATCCCTTGCCCGAGTCGCAACTCGATCGTTTCCTGATGCGAGTTCGCATGGGGTATCCCGAAGGCAACGCCGAGCGCGAGATCCTGCGCGCCGAAGCCGGCGCCGCCCAACTCGAAAACCTGCGCCCCGCGCTCAATGCCGCCGACGTAGTTGAAGTCCAGCAAGCCGTAGCCCAAGTCCACGTGGACGAATCTCTCATCACTTACATGCTGAACATAGTCGGCAAAACGCGCGAGTCTGAGTATCTATCCCTCGGAGTATCTCCCCGAGGCTCGCAGATGCTCTACCGCGCTGCCCAGGCCATGGCCTTCCTGGACGGCCGCGATTACTGCACGCCCGAAGATTTCAAGCCGTTAGTCGTCTCCGTCTTCGCCCACCGCGTCGTAGTAAGTTCGCTTTACACTTCCACCCTGAAAAAATCCGAGCAAGCAGAGCAAGTCCTCCGCGAGATCGTCGAGAGCGTGCCGGTACCGGTATAGGTTTTGCTCGTGTAGGGACGGGCGCCCTCGCCCGTCCAAGCCGAGCGCAGCTCGGCCTCGTTCGGCCGCGTTTACTCGCCCGAGACCACCGGCGGCGCCGGCTGCAAGCTGGAGAGCCGCGAGATCGTAGCCACCATCATTCCGGAGAGAAACTGCATGGTGGCCACATCGTTGTTGTCGAACGCGTGGGGCGTCGACGACAGCACTTCGAAAACGCCCAGCGTCCGCCGGAAGTGGCGCAGCGGAGCGACCAGGATCGAGCGCACGCCCATTCGCCGGCAAGTTGCCCAATCCACGCGCGGGTTCGACTCGGCGTCATGGCACAGCAGCACTTCGCCCGTGCGCACGCATTCGGCGGAGAGTCCGCTGTCGGTCTGCAGGCGGACCCCGATATCCGGAGCAGTGCGGCCGGTGCGCGCCCGGCAAACAATTTCATTGCCCCGGCGCAGCGCGATGGCGGCCCCGGTAGCGCCGGTTAAAATTTGCGCTTTTTCGGCGATGATGCTGATGCCCGGCTCGAGATCAATTTCTCCGGCGTTGATCTCATCAGTATGGATCAGCGGATGCGGCGTGGAGACTGGTCCATGATGGCGAGGCCGTATGCGATGGCGAGTGGAAAAAGTTGCCGCCGCGGGTAACTCGACCGCATGTTCGTCTGTCTGTTTGCCCGTCGCCGGAATCTGCGAAACCGTATAGAGCAGCGACCGCACCAGCCGGTCCAGTTCCGCATCCGCGATGAGATGCGCCGTCTGCTGCCCGCGAAGCGATCCGCCGAGCACGCGCGAAAGACTCAGCACCGCGCCACTGCCGCAGGCCAGACACCGCGGCGTATTGTTTTCGCTGAGCAATTCACACTGCGCGCAAAATACTGCCGACTGCAATGAAACAAAATTCACGTCGGTGGCCGTCAGCAAACGCTGCATTTGGGTGACTCCCTCCGGACAATGAGGAATGATGAGGGTAAACAGTTGCGCGCACAGGGGTAAGTAACAGCGTTGGTTCGGGCTGTGGATATCCCGGCTGATAGATCGAAACCCAGAGAATCAATACTCGGAGAAGTCAGAACAAGGAGTTCTATAATTTCGCTCATGTCATTTCTCCGGTTCCTCATGCTGCTGTCGCTCGTGGTCTGGCTGGGCGGAGTAATTTTTCTTGCCTTCGTGCTCGCGCCCACTGCTTTTTCGCCCGGTCTTCTCCCAACCCGCCACATGGCGGGATTGATCGTAGGCCGCTCGCTCGATTTACTGCACTACATGGCCATCGTTTCCGGCATTGTTTTTCTGATCGCGTCCATGATTTACAGCCGGATGGCCACAGGAAATGCGCGACCGCTGGCGGCGCGGCATCTTTTGATCGTGCTGATGCTGCTGCTGACCGTGATCTCGCAGTTCGCCATTTCCCCGAAGATGCACGCCATTCGCGCCGAGGTTGGCGTTATCGATAACGTGCCGCTGGACAATCCGATGCGCATGGAATTCGACCGCCTGCATGTGTGGTCGGAGAAGTTCGAGGAGGCGGTGCTTTTGCTGGGGTTAGTGGCGTTATACACGACCGCGCAAGCGTTCCGCTGAGCTGGCGACAGCTAAGCTAGTGCGCCGCTTTGTCTGGCTTGGGAGCGGGCGGCGGTTTCAGCGCGTCATCGAGATACGCGAGATATTCGGCGACCAGGCGATAGCTGTCGTAGTAATCGTTCATCTTGATCGCTGCCAGCTTGTCGAACGGCGAATGCAAGATCGGCCAGGTCTTTTGTGTCACCGAGTGCAGGGTGATGCGCGGTATTTGGTAGCGAGCGAACGATTCGGAATCGGCGGTGCCGAGGTTGTCCACGTTCATTGTGGTCACGGGGAGTTTACTGGCCGCCGCGACAGAGGCCAGGGCGTCGAGCAGCGCTTTGTCAGCGTGTGAAGCCCAGACCTCGGTCGGACCGAGGCCCAGGCTGTCGAAGTTCACCATGCCATCGATGTGCGTGCGCTGCTCGCTGGTGAGGTGATCCACGTAATACCGCGATCCGACCAACCCCTTTTCCTCGCCTGAGAATCCGACGAAGATCAGCGTGTGATGACGCGGCTGCGCGCTGAGGCTGTAGAGCAGGCTGGGCAACAACACCGCTCCCGTCCAGTTGTCGACCACGCCGTCGCCAAAGTTGTCGACTTTATCGGTATGGGCGCCGACCAAGATGACTTCCTGCGTTTCGCCCGGCAATACGCAAATGACGTTCGGCGGAAGCCGGCGGTCGAGCGCCTGCTCGGAAAGATTCGCGTCCTTGCATCCGGAGTCGGCGAACCACTTCCGGATCAGCGCTTCGCGTTCGCTGTTCCTGGTTGAAAACGACTTCAGGTGGGCCCCGACAGCTTCGCGCGTCTGTAAGCGGAAGTGAACCTGCGCCGAAGCGTAGGCAGCGAATGTGCAAACGATCAGCGCCCCGGCGAAGTGGCCGAAGAATCGTCTTCGATGATTCATCCGCCTGAAGTGCATTCTGCCGAGCGTAGCACGGTCGCGCCACGCTATGCATTTCAGGCGCGTACGCGTATCGCGCGCGATGATTTATTCTCTTGATTGAACTGAAAGCTGAGAGTTGAGAACTCCCCATGAAAACTGGCATCATCGGTCTGCCGCAGGTCGGTAAGACATCTCTATTTCGCATCCTGACAAAAGTGGATCTTTCCGAACAAGCGTTTTCGAACCCGCGCGAGGCGCACATCGGCGTCGCGAAAGTTCCCGACGAGCGCCTCGATAAGCTGGCCGCCCTCTACAAGCCGAAGAAGCTGACGCACGCTTCGGTCGAGTACGTGGACGTCGGCGCCATCGGCCAGGAAGCGTTGAAAGAGACCGCCTACATCGGCCATCTGCGGCAGGTGGACGCGCTCATTCACGTTCTCCGGGCGTTTGAAAACGACGCCATTCCGCACGTCGGCCCCATCGATCTGCTGCGCGACATCAAGAACGTTGAGTTCGATCTCATGGTGAGCGATCTCGGTCAGATCGAAAAGCGGCTGGAGCGCCTGGAAAAAGATTTGAAGAAGATGAAGACTCCGGAACTGGAAAAAGAGAACGAGCTACTGATCAAAGCCAAGGCTCATCTCGAAACCGAAAAGCCGCTGCGCGAAATGGAAATGACGCCCGAGGACAAGAAGCGCATCCGGGGCTTCATGTTTCTGAGCGAGAAGCCGATGCTCTACGTGCTCAATATCGGCGAGAGCACCGAACTGGGCAAAGATCTGGATGCGGCGGTTGCGAAATACAAGTTGAGCGAAGTGACCGCGCGTCCCAATGCTGGGGCGAGCGCGATCTGCGGCAAAGTGGAAGCGGAACTGGCGGAGATGACGGACGAAGACGCCGCGGAATTTCTAGGCAGCTATGGACTGACCGAAAGCGGCCTCGCGCGGCTGATCCGCAAAAGCTATCACCTGCTGGGACTGATTTCATTCTTCACCGCCGGTGAAGATGAATGCCGCGCCTGGACCATTCCCATTCACACGAAAGCCGTCAACGCCGCCGGGGCCATACACTCAGACTTGGAGAAACACTTCATCCGAGCCGAAACGATTCGCTGGGATCAGTTGCTGGAAGCGGGATCCGAAGCGAACGCCCGCGCCAAAGGCACGCTGCGCCTCGAAGGCAAGGATTACATCGTGCAGGACGGGGATGTAATGCATATCAGGCACAGCGGGTAAACATTTCTCAGTGCACGTGAAGAAATCGATCCAGCAAAAACATGCACGCGGCTCCGACGAAGACCAGCAGGGCCATCTTCACTCCGGGTTCCTTATTTACTTCGGGGATCAGATCGGACGCGGCTACGTAGATCGTAACGCCCGCCGACAGTGGCAGGCCGAACCCGACCTCGTGGCGGAAGATTGCCATGGTCATCACTCCGGCGACGGTAGCCACTCCCAACTGCGCGGACGCTCCCCAGGCGAAGGCGCGGCTGCGGCCACTGGCCAGCATCACCGATGAGACGGTGAATCCTTCCGGAATCTTGTGCAGAAAAACCGCAACAAAAATAATCCAGCCGAGCGCCGGAGAAACGAGGAATCCCGAGGCGATCGCGATCCCATCGAAAAACGTGTGAATCAGCAACCCGATCAAAACCGAGTAGCTTTTGTGAGCATGGACGAACTGGTCGGTGTGGGTCTCTTCTCCGAAGTGGAAATGCGGGGTAACGGTGTGTTCAAAAAAATGGACGAGCAGGTATCCAAACAGAATGAGAAATCCGGCATACGGGCCACGCAGCTTAATGCTCTCCGGCACCATTTCGACGAGCGCCGTCGCCAGCATGAAACCGGCGCCGAGCGCGACGAAGTAACGCAGGTACGAGCGCTCCCAGTTCCTTTGGACGATGATGGCGCCGCCGAACACGTTCGCGCCCGCCGCGGTCAGCCCCAGCAGCACGCTGGTCAGGATGGGGGACATTTGAAAAGAAGAATAGCAGGAAGCAGTGGCCGGTGGTCAGTGGCCAGTTGCCAGTGGTCAGTTCGACTTGCCGCACGGTGTTCGCGGATGGCCAGCTATAATCCGACTTGACTGAAGGCTGATGACTGACAGCTGACCGCTGTTCCCATGCGCTTCGAACTCTTCGTAGCAACTCGGTATCTTCGCGCCAAGCGCCGCCAGGCGTTCATTGGAATCATTACGGGCATCTCTATCTTGGGAGTAGCGGCGGGAGTGGCTTCGCTGATTGTCGCGCTGGCCGTCAATAATGGATTCCGGCAGGATTTGCAGGCGCGGCTGCTCGGTTCGACGGCGCACATCAGTTTGCTGCGGGTGGAAAGCGACGGCATACGGGATTGGCGTCCGCTCTTTCAAAAGTTGTCGAAGCAGCCGCATGTGGTGGCGGCGGCTCCGGCGATTTACGAGCAGGTGCTGATTTCGCGCGGGCCGCGGGCGCGCGGGGCGGTGCTGAAAGGGATGCTGCCGCAGTATGAGCGGAAGGTCAGCGATCTGCTGAAATCGGTGACGCTGGGATCGGCGGCGGCGCTAGAGGAGACGAATGCGGCAGTGCCGGATGCTCGTGTGGTGCCGGGTCTCCGACCCGGCTCGGACGGGGCGGAGCCCCGTCCCCACAGAGACACATTAAACACAAACACTCCGCAGCCTGAATCGCCCGATGATTTGACCGGCGTGCGACAGCGCGTCGCGGCGATGCCTCCGATTATTCTTGGCAAAGACATGGCGGATGAGATTGGCGCGACCGTCGGCTCGGTAGTGTTGGTGACTTCTCCGCAGGGCGAACTCACTCCGTTCGGCATGGTGCCTAAGTACATTCGCTTTCGCGTCGCAGGAATCTTTAACTCCGGCTTTTTCGACTACGACTCTTCCTGGGCGTTCATACGGCTTTCCGACGCGCAGCAATTGTTTGGATTGGGCGATGTGATCTCAGTCATCCAATTCAAGCTCGACGATATTTACCTGGCGGGCAAGGTCGCTCGCTCGCTCGAACAGGCCGCCGATCTTATTTCAGGAAGCCACGGCTTTATGGCCACCAGTTGGATGGAACAGAACAAGCCCCTGTTCCGCGCGTTGCGGCTGGAGCACGTGGTGACGTTCATCACCATCGGGCTGATCGTGTTTGTGGCCGCGCTCAATATTTTGATCTCGCTGATCATGATGGTCATGGAGAAGACGAAAGATATTGCCGTGCTCATGTCGCTCGGGACGAAGAAGGCGCAGATCCGCCGCGTCTTCATCGCGCAGGGCGTGCTGATTGGCGTGATTGGGACGGCAATCGGCCTCGTGCTCGGCTACGCGATTTCGTGGGCGGGCGGACACTACCACTTCATTTCGCTCTCGCCCGAGGTCTATTCGATTGACTATGTGCCGTTCGCGCCACGGCTGATCGACGGAGTGATCGTGGCGCTGGTTTCCATCGGGATTTCGTTTGTGGCCACGATTTATCCGTCGTGGTCAGCAGCGCGTATTTTGCCGGCGGAGGCTCTGAGATACGAGTAGGGCTCGGCTCATGAATGGGTTTTGGGCTGCTTGGAGGAGAATGTTCTTCCGTCGCTCCATTCTGTGACCACGGTCACATTGCAACTGTTTTCCGGAGGTATACAGTCTTTCGCAGAGCTCGTTTTCGCAAACGGAATCGCGGGAACGGGTTGTTCCTCCTCATGCTTTGATGGATCATGGCCTGATGGATCATGCTCTGATGGATCATGGTCTAATGGACCAGGGGCTGTTTCCTCCGCGTTGCAGTGGGAGGCGGCTAGCTGGTTTGATACTTAGGAGGGGGCGTTTGCATCCAATAGCTCAAGATCCTCTGCTGAGGGTCGAAGGGTTAAGTAAGGTATTTCGCTCAGGCGAAGCCGAACTCGTGCTCTTTGAGAATCTGTCTTTTCAGGTCGCGAAAGGCACGATGCTGGCCATCGTAGGGCAATCGGGCGCGGGAAAGAGCACCTTGTTGCATATCCTGGGGGCGCTTGATCGCCCTTCCGCGGGTGCGGTATATTGCGCGAACTCCTGCGTGAATGCGCTTTCCGAGGATGACGCCGCCGAATTTCGTAACCGCGAGATCGGCTACGTGTGGCAGTTTCATTACCTGCTGCCGGAATTCACCGCGTTGGAGAATGTCGCCATGCCCCTGCTGACGCGCGGGCAAGCGCTATCCACAGCGGAACAGGAAGCTTCGCGGTGGCTGCGCGAGGTGGGACTGGAAGCGCGCGGGCATCATCGTTCGGGAGAGCTTTCCGGCGGCGAGCAGCAACGGCTGGCGCTGGCGCGGGCGCTTATCACCCAACCGCAGGTGTTGCTGGCCGATGAGCCTACCGGCGATCTCGACGGGCGCACCGGAGAATTGGTCTTTGAACTGGTTGCGCGACTGCACCGCGAGCACCAGTTGACGTCTTTAATCGCCACGCACAACTTGGCGTTTGCACGACGGTGCCATCGCGTTTTACGGTTGCATCAGGGCAAAATGGAGGAAGTGGCGCCCGAATCGCTTCCGGCGTAACGAAAGGCAGAAGAGAAACACGATTGAAGGTGGAGTTGAAAGTTGTGTGTTGAGATTTGAAACACCGGAGTGCCAGAAGGGAAACGGAGTAGGTTGCTGCAAGACAATATCGCTTGGGAGATCAGGCGATATAAATGCATAATTGAGGGTTGGGGTTTGGCGGAGGGCGGGGCGTTCCGCAGGGAGTCGGGGGAATTAGTATATGTTCGAACGCTACACAGAAAAAGCCAGGCGCGTGATTTTCTTTGCGCGATACGAGGCCAGCCAGTTCGGATCTCCTTATATTGAGACCGAACACTTGCTGCTCGGACTGCTGCGCGAAGACAAGGCCCTGACCAATCGTTTCCTGCGCTCTCATGCGTCGGTGGAATCGATCCGGAAACAGATCGAAGGCCACACCACCATCCGCGAAAAAGTTTCCACTTCCGTCGATCTTCCCTTGAGCAACGAATGCAAGCGTGTGCTGGCCTATGCCGCGGAAGAGGCGGAGCGGCTTTCACACAAACATATTGGAACCGAGCACCTGCTGCTGGGATTGTTGCGCGAAGAAAAGTGTTTTGCGGCTGAGATTTTGCACGAACGGGGATTGCGGCTTTCGACGATCCGCGAAGAGCTGGCGCGCACCAGCCAGGAAAAAGCGGCGCCGCAGCGCGGACAGCGCGAATCTTCTTTATTGAGTGAGTTCTCCCGCGACCTCACGCAGTCCGCCATGGATAACCAGCTCGATCCGCTGGTGGGCCGCGAGAACGAAGTCGAGCGCGTAGTGCAGATTCTGTGCCGCCGCACCAAGAATAATCCGGTGCTGATCGGCGAGCCCGGCGTAGGCAAGACCGCCATAGTAGAAGGCCTGGCGCAGCGCATCGCCGACGGCGAAGTTCCTTCCTTCCTCGCCGACAAGCGCATTCTGGCGCTCGATCTCTCTTTAATCGTCGCCGGCACCAAGTATCGCGGACAGTTCGAAGAGCGGCTCAAGACCATCATGAAAGAATTGATGGAGTCGCAGAATTCGATCATCTTTATCGACGAGCTGCACACCCTGGTGGGCGCGGGATCGGCGGAAGGCTCGCTCGACGCCGCCAACATCCTGAAGCCGGCCCTGTCGCGCGGCGAGATCCAGTGCATCGGCGCGACCACGCCCGGCGAATACCGCAAGTCGATCGAGAAAGACCGCTCGCTCGAGCGCCGCTTCCAGTCGGTGAAAGTTCCGCCGCCCAACGAAGCCGACGCGGTCAAGATTCTTTTTGGCATCAAAGACCGCTACGAAAAATTCCACGCCGTTACCTACACCGACGATGCCATCAATTTTTCGGTGTCGCATTCGAATCGCTATATTCCCGACCGCTTTTTGCCGGACAAGGCGATCGACCTGATCGACGAAGCGGGGGCGCGCGTGAAGCTGCGCCAGACGTCGCTGCCGGAAGAATTGACGGAAGTCCAGAAGCGGATCAAGTTCATCGTCCATCGCATGGAGAACGCCATCGCGAACCACGAGTTCGAGAAGGCGCGCTTCTATTCGGACGAAGAACGCAAGGAGCGCGAGAACCTGCGCGCTCTTCGCGAAAAATACCACCTCGATGAATCCTCCACCGGCGTAGTCGGTCGGGAGGACATCGAGGACGTGGTATCGCGCTGGACCGGCGTTCCCATCACTTCGATCAAGGAAGAAGAAACGCAGAAGCTGCTGCGCATTGAAGAAGAACTGCACAAGCGCATCATCTCGCAAGACAAAGCCATCAGCGCCCTGGCTCGTGCCATCCGCCGCTCGCGCGCGGGGTTGAAGAGCCCGAATCGCCCGATTGGGTCGTTCCTGTTCCTGGGACCGACCGGCGTCGGCAAAACCGAAGTAGCTCGCACCCTGGCGCAGTTCATGTTTGGCAGCGACAAGGCGCTGGTGCGTTTCGATATGTCGGAGTTCATGGAGAAGCACTCCGTTTCGAAATTGATCGGCTCGCCTCCGGGATACGTCGGCTACGAAGAGGGTGGCCAGCTAACGGAGCGCGTCAAGCGTGCGCCATATTCTGTCGTTCTGCTGGACGAAATCGAGAAGGCGCACCCGGATGTGTTCAACATTCTGCTGCAGGTTTTTGAAGACGGTCAATTGACCGACGGCTTGGGCAACACCGTCGATTTCAAGAACACCATCGTGATCATGACCTCGAACATCGGGGCGCGGCACCTGATGAAGCGCGAGGGCTTGGGCTTCCAGTCGACGAAGGACGAGATGGTTTCCGCGAAGGTCGAGGACCTGGTGAAGAGCGAGGTCAAGCGCACCTTCAATCCGGAGTTCCTGAACCGCGTGGATGAAATCATCCTGTTCATGGCGCTCAACGAAGCGGATTTGATCCAGATTCTCGAGCTTATGGTCAGCCAGTTGAATCAAAATCTCGCCCAGCGTTCGATCACGGTGACCGTGGCCGACGAGGCGAAGAAGTGGATTCTGAACCAGACGCTGACCGACCGCAGCTACGGAGCGCGTCCGCTGCGCCGCGCCTTGCAGAAGTACATCGAAGATCCGCTGTCGGAAGCCCTGATCCAGGGCACCATCACCACAAGGCCCGCGTTCATCGAGGTCTTCCTCGAAGACAACAAGCTGTACTACCGCCCAGTGGACGCGGAGAAGACCGAGGGCGTCCTGCTGTACGAAAGCTAGGGCTCGCGTAGGGACGGACGCGTTCGTCCGTCCCCGCGAAAGCGAAGCGAGCGAGATATTGAGCCGTCAGCCAAAAGCTGGCGGCTTTTGGTTTGTGGGCGCTCATATAGACCCTTAAACTTACAACTGTAGAGTCGAAACTGGATGGCCCACTCGAAAGAATCAGAACCTCGCGCCCACCATTACGTTCCTAAGTGCTGGCTGGCAGGTTTCACAGACACGGGAGGGAAAGACGGTCGACTGTGGGTTACCGACCTTAGAGCATTTTTTGTATCACTGTAGAGTTTTGAAGGGGAGCCGGAACCAAGCTTGAGCGTTCTCTGCGGTGATCTGGGGCAGCAGTTCGGTGATGGCCTGATCAAGGGCTTCTTTTGTGCGCGCCTTCGC
>Ga0208821_1000691_pt1 | contig 23937 bp, 20 predicted proteins | sample June2015DPH_20_5_FD_184720 | JGI IMG/M metagenome (GOLD analysis project Ga0208821, IMG submission 184720) | Peatland microbial communities from SPRUCE experiment site at the Marcell Experimental Forest, Minnesota, USA - June2015DPH_20_40... | ecosystem: Environmental > Terrestrial > Soil >... | reverse complement strand
TGGGAATAATCATAGTCCTTATATCTCGCCATATCTCTCCTTCTCTTACTAACCGGTCTCCGCTCTTTTTTCTGTTACTGATATGGCGATATTATCACGCTTTTAAGACTTTTTCTACAACCTCAACGACCGAAGTTAGCGGGGAGGGACTCCGCATCCGCTGGAGTTCTAAACGCATTTTTCCTCACAACAAATTAACCCATTCATTTCTCTCCGATGATCAGTCCTATCGTTCCCAGCATAAACGGTAATTTCAATGGCATTGGAATAAAAGCTGAATCTTTCGTCTCAAAAAACTCCACCTTTCTTATCCCCCAATCTCGGATAGTCCCCATTAATTCATCCATACTGCCATAGACTCGCTTCAATAGAAATAAATCCTGAAAAGCGAATTTGCCCCCCTTCTTGACCACACGCAATGCTTCTCGAATCAACGCTCGCTTATCGGCAACATCGTTCACTTCATGAAACACCAAATTGCTCACTACGGCATCAAAGTATTCATCTTCAAACGGCAACGCCGAAGCACTGGCTTTCTGGAAGGTTACACGCTCCGTCACCCCTTCAACCTTTGCATTCCGTTCACATACACTTTTCGAGTATTCCCACTTTCTCCCCCAATAGTCAATCCCTATTACGCGTGCCCTTGCGTACTTATGTGCAAGCTTGATTGTGAGGGCAGCGTTTCCGCAGCCTATATCCAATGCCTGCCCTTCTCCATTCCAACCCAGGGGTGCTAACACCAATTCACGGATCTGGTCTTGTACATTCCCCCCTCCGGGAGAAAACCGATATCGAGCATAGACAAAATACAGAGAAGCTAAAAAGAACAACCCAGCAGGGATCACCAGGGACGGCACCAGAAGAGCCAACCCGAAAAGAACGAGACTGATGACACCGGGTATATAGATAAATTTCTTCGAAACCCAATTACCGTATTCCGGCTTCCTTCCCATCCGTCCATTCACCTCCTTTTTATCTTCTCGACAATCTACTATGCACCATGACGAGGTACCAAGCCATATCACAATATGCTTTTCCCTTATGTTCGTCTTTTAGCGTTCTTGCATGGAGTCCTCCGGGAGCCCGCAGTTTGGGCGATTTGCCGCGCTGCCTGGGTCCGCGGCTTGCCTGGCATCTTAGACCCGAGCGTTCATCAGGTGCGACAAGCTCCCGACTTGAAGCCCGTCTTTGCGGCTCTTGAAGTACATTCCATTGATTTCTTCCGGCCCTTTGTCCTCAACATTTCCGAAGCCCATGGCTCGCAGATCCTTCACCAACACCTCAGGGTCGAAGAACGCTTGCCACGGCTCCCCGGCCAACGCCACCCGCAGCGAAAACGCATCGAGTCGCGACCGCTGGACTGAAGTCAACAAAGATGGTGAGATCATATAGTCGAAGACGACTCCGCTTCCCACCAGTGACGATGCAATAAATCGCAATGTGGCCATCACCACCTCGGTCGTCAAATATTCCGTCACGCCGAGCCACGAAAAGAATGTGGCTTTGTCCGGGTCGTAGCCTGCACTCCGCAGCCCTTCTTCGAGTGTCTGCGTTTCAAAGTCGACCGGTGCGAACGTAAGATCACCAGGGAGCCCGATGCCGACCTCCTCCAAACGCGCACGCTTCCAGGTCTGCGTCGTAGGGTGGTCGACTTCGAACACGTTCAGCACACCTTCAGGATACGGCTTACGGTAGGCGAACGTGTCAAGCCCCGCTCCCAAAATGACATACTGGCGTACGCCGCGTCGAACGCCGAGGCTGAGTTCGTCCTCAGCGTACCGACTGCGTACGGCCACGAAAGCTCGCAAGTAAGGCGCCAATGGTGTAGCCTCAAATTGACGTGGATCGGCTTGCAACGCCGACGCACTCTCTTTGCCGATAATGCGAAGGGCAACAGGGTCATCGAAGACTTTCGGATCATCCAGGAGTTGATGCGCCGCGCGCCGCATCGCGACGCGTTGTGCTGTTAAGCTGGGCCGGTCCTCTTTCATAAACGTCATCTTCCTTTCAAGACTCGTGACATTAGTATAGCACGTCCGTCATGCTCTGCCGAGTGTTCCCATTCTTTCGGTGCGCAGGCGTGGCAATCTCGTTTTGAAATTGCTCCGTCGTTGCCTGCCTACCGCAGTGCAGGCACTCCTCACAATGACCCAATGAGGTTAATGTAAACCACAATATCCTCTGCTCAATAACAATCTTAATACCGGCATAGACATTCTCGGGGAACAAACAATTTCTTGCAAATTTAATGTCCTGCTGCATATAATAATTTCATAGACGTCGTGAGGCAAGACAATGAGTATTCTCGATTATTTTAAGCCCGTCTCGACCTGGTCGGCTGAAAGGATTCGGAAGTTTCTGGATCAAAGAGGGTCCGGAGAATACAATCTCATCGACGTGAGACAACCTGAGGAGTACGAACAAGGCCATCTTCCCGGTGCACAACTCATTCCGGTTGGAGAACTACCGAATCGACTTGCTGAACTCGACCCCACCAAGCCAACGATAGTCTATTGAGCTGCTGGTGTGCGCAGCCGTGCCGCTGCTTCAATTCTAACGGGTGCTGGATTCAAGGAGGTCCATAGCATGAAGGGCGGCATCAGAGCCTGGGAGGGTCTTGTTGCGGAAGGAATTCCAGAGGCTGGTATGGCCTATTTTTCTCCGGCCACCCGGCCACAAGAGATGATCGCTCTGGCGTGGCTCCTCGAAGACGGCACCTGCAAATTCTACGAATCCATTGCCAATATGATGGAGGACCAAGAGGCAAGGGGTTTCTTTCACGATCTTAAGAGATCGGAGGAAAACCATAAAACTACTCTTTGGAAAATGTGCGAAGAGATTTCAGGGAGGACGCCCTCGTCTGAATTTCCCGCCACGGTGATCTCTGGGAAACCAGCAGGTGACGTGATGGAAGGTGGGATGGTCGTCAGCGAAGCATTGAAATGGTCAAAGGGAAAAACTTTGAAGGAGATTCTTGAGCTCTCCATATCGTTAGAAACGAATTCTTATGATCTCTATCTCAAAATGGAGCAGAAAGCGGAAGACCGCAATTCAAAACAGATCTTCAAAACATTATCCGATGAAGAAAAGAAACACTTGGAGCGATTAACCTCTCTTTTTTTGAAAACCCTGTAAAAGGATTTTTTTCGCTTACTCACCCATCACCGCGTCACCGTATCTCCGTGTCTCTTTATCTTCCAGTCTCCTAATGTTTTGATTTCCCTTTCTCCCCATCTCCCTATCCCCGCGTCTTCCTATCGACTTCCCTTTTCCGCCGGTCCCTTGACATTTCCCAGATGATGCACTGAGTTCTGAACTTGCAGTAAAGCACCGGATCGATACATTCACAGCATTGGTCGATGCTGAGGCACTCGCAGCATTCTTGGCAGAACCCCGTTTCATGTTTCTGACAGGTTCCAATCGCCTCCCGGTCAGGGTGATTTCTGCACTTCATCTCGTCTTTCCCGAATCACTGCTTTTCGCTCAGATTTTTCTTTTTCGACAAGCGCTCTGCGCAGAACCTTGCCGATGATCGTCTTCGGAAGGCTCTCAACAAATTCAATCTGTTTGGGCACTTTATAGCCAGTCAGTTTTTTACGGCAAAATGCTCGAATCTCTTCAGCCGTGGCCCGCTGGCCGAGTCGGAGCACGATCCATGCCTTGACGGCTTCGCCCTGATATTCATTCGGAACGCCCCCGACACCAACCTCGATCACCGCTGGATTTAATTATTAATTATAAATCGAAAACCTCGTACTGGCCAAGGAATTCAGCCAAAACTCCATGATGATTCCGATTGCGAACCTTCGGAGGCAGTTTGAAAGACGGAACCACAGTCTTACTTAGAAATATGGACTGAAGAATAACTTTGGCAGGGTTTCGCTTCGAGCTATGGCACCTTTTTTGTTGCCTTTCTATTTTAGCTCCAATTCTCTTCTTTGCAATTTAAAACTTCTTGACCTTCAGCCGCTTCGAAACAGGACGAGGTCTAAGCAGAACATAAGTCGCCCCTGCACCGCCATCGCAGATTCTAGCGCTGCAATAGGCTGCAACCCATTTCCGCCAAGGACCATGGGTGAGCCATTCTACGACTTTTTTCTTCAGGACGGGCTCGGAGGGCGAGGAGAGACCACGACCATGGATGATTAAGACTCCTGTCTTACCAGTCGTCACCGCCCATTTTAAGAATTTTTCAAAAACTTCTTTTGCATCCTCTGCAAGAAGGCCGTGGAGATCCACAAACGCCTGGATCGAATAATCCCCCCGGTGCAACCGTTTTGCGACGGTTGGATGGACCCGATAATTTGTGCCTTCGATATATTCCGGCGTATCCGCAACGTTAAAGCCTTTCCCATATTTCACAAGATCTGCGAGTTTCTCTAATGTCTCATCGTCCTCCTGACGGATCGAGCTTTCGGGCAACCCGGTTTGAAAAATTTTCTCAACAAAGTTGTCTCTTGAAATGGGTGCTACACCTTCCATGGCCTTCTTGAAAAGTTCTTCCTCTAATTCAGGATTCTGCTTTTCATCATGATTCATGAGACTGGTAGGATGGCGCTCGGGGAGAGGAAAAGGCTTGTTTTTGAGCGAAGCCTTCAGGTCTCGGAAGGACTTGAAGGTAAGTGAAGGTTTGGAAGATTTCATCACCCCACACCCGTATTATTTAAGAGGCTTAAGAGGAAGTGAAATAATTTTAAACAAAAATACGGGAAATATCAAAAAGTTTGAGGGGTGAGTCTCTGAGCTGTCAAAAAGAAGTCTTTCAGCTGATCAGAAACTTACCGGTAAGACGCATCCTATAGGAAAAAAGGATGCTTTTTGACCACCCCCTCATGAGAAATCCTTATTGAACCCGAAAAACCGGTCCCCAGTGAGGGTAGCGGCTTTAGGTCACTGCAATGGGTCGGCCCCTGCCGCTATTCCGGATCAATAGGCAACTTATGAAGAAGACAGCAGGAATCGTAACGGACCGGTCCTCCACTGACACTTTTCGTCACTTTCCAGCCCCTTTGTCATCTTCAAATTCGCATTGTCTCCTCCACTAATCCTGAAGTAAATGAAAGTCCTCAGTCCTGGAAATATGAGTAAGGATAGGGTTTTAACTGAGGAATTTGTAAGTAAGTTCGTGGTTGATGGGGACAAATGGAGTAAACATCGATCAAGGAATAGAGGTCTGGAATGAAACTTGCAAGTTCCTGTCCACAAAAGGGGAAATGAGATAATCCCACGGGAAAAAGGAGGGTTTAGCGGATGGATAGGATACTAATTATTCAAGATAGCCCTTCAGTAAACGCCATGTTGAAGTTTAGACTTGAATCAGGAGGATTTTCTGTGGAGACGGTGGAATCGGGCGAAGAAGGCGTTGAGAAAACAAAAGCGCATCAATACGAGCTTATCCTGCTGGATTATAACCTGCCCGGAATGAACGGAAGCCAAGTATGTCGGATACTGAGGGAACAAGCTAATACCCAAAATACCCCAATCGTGCTCATATCTGCCAAAGATGAGGACAAGCTGATCCAAATCACAAAGGAAGCAGGTGCCGATGGTTATATCGGCTTACCCTTTGAGGGGAAGAAGTTCATCGAGAAGATAACGGGGTTCATGAAAGCGCGGAAGCCGTAAGCGATGGGTCAGCCAATCGGATTCACGAAATGCCTGCGACGATGAAAAAAGAACCAGTGCCGGAGAGAATGGATGAAATAACAGAAACCGTGGAAGGAATCGCCTGTTATGAGAAAGATCTCTACGAGAGAGAAGAGCTGAAAGAGGAAACGCGGCAGATCGTCGTATTCCGTCTATCTCGAGAATGGTATGGAGTGGAGATTACAAAAGTCAAAGAAGTCATAAAAGTGGGCAGGATAACGTATCTGCCCTCAAGCCCGGAATATATTGCGGGAATCGTGAACTTAAGGGGGAAGATTCTGTCTGTCACGGACTTAAAGACCCTGCTGGGTCTGCCTCATGAAGAGCCAACCGATAAGACGAGGATCATCGCTGTCGAATCGGGGATGCTGGAGACAGGGCTCCTGGTAGATGAAGTGGTTGAATCGATCGAAGTACCCGTAAGCAAGATTGAACCTGCACTCCGCACCCTACCTACGGAACAAGCGGACTACATAGAGGGGCAGTGTAAGGCAGCCGATAGGTTAATTGCTCTCGTTAGCGTAGGGAAGATATTGGAAAAGAAGGGATAAACACAAACAACTCGCGTAGATTGTTTTGTGGAGCCGAAAGGAGGCTGGAAATGCTTAAATTGGGACCATTTTCTAAATTGAGAAACAAACTAATCCTCTGTTTCCTCATCCTCACCCTGCTGCTGTTAATCGGGATGAGTGCCATAAATTACGTCATCGGCAAGGCGGCCCTGAAGAAACAAATTTTGTCCGAGTTAGAGGACGTCGCCTCCGGTACGATCGATCGGATAAGCCAGGCGATGCATGCGTCCTATCATGATGTTCAGCAATGGGCTGAACTTGACGTTGTGAAAGAGGCATTCACACAGGGATCCACGGAGAGAGCCAGCAGATTTTTCAGGAATCTGACCGCAAATAACAAACTCTACAGGGCGGTCGTTCTTTTCGATAGCGAAGGCAAATTGATCGCCTCCAGTCATCCCGCACTCATGGCCAGATCCAAAGATGACAAGCAAAAGGAGTTTGACCAAAAATATTTGGAAACGGGCAAGGATGGAGAACCAGTCCGCGTACGGGATTTCAGATATTCCGGCTTAGTTGGAGATTATACGGTTAGCGTAAGTTCATTGGTTAAGGACGAGAAAAGGAAACCAATGGGAATTGTGATCCTTTGCCTCGATTGTGCAATGATTCAAAAATTCGCTATGGAGAACCAGATCAGGGCCGGCGGCAATAGAACGGGCATGTTATTGGGAGGTGACGGAAATACGATCATGGCCCATCAGGATGCTTCTCTTCTGGGCAAGAAGCTCCAGGAAGTGTTTCAGATCAACTCTTCTGGCCTTCCCTTTAAGGATGGGATAAGAGGATCGGGCCAAATGAAAGCAAAGGATGGCACAAAATCCATGGCTTTTCACAGGCTTCAGGATCTCCCGGGCCATAAACCTTTTGCATGGACATTCCTCGTCTTGGCAGATTCAAAAACCCTCCTCACCTCCATCCACAGTTTGAGGGACAAGCTCGCCCTTTCTGTTATCGTCTTCGTCGGTTTAGCGTGGATTGCGATTTATCTTCTCGCGAGGGGAACGTTTCGGGAATCGGAGGAAACTCTACGCCAAAGCGAGGAGAAATACCGAACCATCATCGAGAATATCCAGGACGGTTACTTTGAGAATGATCTCGCTGGTAAATTTACTTTCATCAATGATGCCATCTGCAAACATCTCGGATATACCCGAGAGGAACTCATTGGAATGGACTACCGACGGTATACGGAGGAGGAGAGCGCTAAAAGGTTGGTTCAAAAATATACCGGACTTGTCAAAACAGGCCAACCCGTTGAGCCCTTCGAAGCAGAATACATCAGAAAAGATGGTGCCCAACTGTTTGCCGAAATTTCAGTATCACTTATCAAGGATGCAGCAGGGAAACCGATCGGCTTTCGGGGAATCTCGCGCGACACCACCGAACGGAAAAAAGCAGAGGACGCGCTAAAAAAGAGCGAAGAGAGATACCGAAACATGCTCGACAGCATCCAGGACGGTTATTCTGAGATTGATCTCGCTGGTAATTTTACCTTCGTCAATAATATGACTTGCAAACATCTCGGATACACCAAAGAAGAGTTGATCGGGATGAACTACAATAAGTACGCAAGTGGAGAAAGTGCGAAAAGAATCAAGGAGCTTTTCACAGAGGCTTACAAAACAAAAAAACCGTTATTAGAGGTCCTGGATTACGAACTTATTCGCAAAGACGGAACCACGGGGGTCTACGAACTGTCCGCATCTCTTATCAGAGATGAAAAAGGCAACGTCATTGGGTTCAGGCAGACTTCTCGGGATATCACCGAGCGTAAGAAAACGGAAGAAGCACTGAAGAAGAGCGAGGAGAAATACCGAACTATTCTTGAAAGCATGAGTGAGGGTTTTTACGAATTAGACCTTGCAGGTAACTTCACCTTTGTCAACGAATCCGTGTGTCGAGTATTAGGGTATACCAAAAACGAATTAATAGGCATGAATAACCGGCAGTATACGGATAAGGCGAACGCAAAGAGACTGTTTGAAGCATTTAATAAAGTCTACAGAACAGGGGAGTCCAGTAGAGGAGTTGATTATGAGGCTATTAGAAAAGATGGGGCCAAGGGATACTTTGATATATCCATATCTTTACGAAAGGATTCATCGGGTAAACCGATAGGGTTTAGAGGGGTGATGCAGGACGTCACGGAACGCAGGCAGGCAGAAGTGACGCTGCGACAAAGTGAGGAGAGATATCGAAACATTCTTGGCAGCATCCAGGACGGCTATTCTGAGATTGATCTTGGTGGCAATTTTACCTTCGTCAATGATGCTACTTGCAGACATCTCGGATATACCGAAGAAGAATTAATCGGGATGAACTACCACGAGTATACAAGTGAAGAGAATGCAAAAAAAATCAAGAAGCTCTTCACAGAAGTCTACAGAACAGGGAAACCGATAGACGCCACGGAACAAGAACTTACCAGAAAAGACCGAACGACGGCGACTTACGAACTTTCGGTATCTCCTATTAGGAATGCAGAAGGCAACGCCGTTGGGTTCCGGCAGACCTCTCGGGATATCACACAACGCAAGAAATCGGAGGAAGCTCTGCGACAGAGCGAAGAAAGATATCGAACCATTCTTGAAAACATGGTGGAGGGCTTTTTTGAGGTTGACCTCGCCGGCAAATTTATTTTTGTGAATGATGCGGAGTGCAGAAATCTTGGGTACTCCAGTAAAGAGGAAATGATCGGAATGGACAACCGGCAGTATACGGATCAAGAGAACGGAAAAAAATTGTTTCAATCTTTTAATCAAGTCTATAAAACAGGGGAGCCGCTTAAGGGATTAGTTTATGAGTTTATCAAAAAGGACCGGACGAAAGCTTTTAATGAACTTTCGGTATCTCTGATAAGGGACTCAGAAGGGAAACCCATCGGATTCAGGGGTAATGCTCGGGATATCACCGACCGTAAGAAAGTGGAAGACGCACTGAAGAGGAGTGAGGAGAGGTATCGAAACATTCTTGAAAGCATCGATGAGGCTATTTACGAAGTAGACCTTGCTGGTAACTTTACCTTTGTCAACGAGGCAGCGACCCGAATCTTCGGGTCCTCCAAAGAGGAATTGGTGGGTATGAATAACCGGCAGTATACAGATAAGGAAAATGCTAAGAAACTGTTTGAATCTTTTAATGAAGTTTACAGAACGGGGGAGCCCGGCAGAGAATGCGGTTACGAGGTAGCAAGAAAAGATGGAACCAAAAGATACGTCGAGACATCGGCCTCATTGAAAAGAGATCCGTCGGGTAAACCGATAGGTTTCAGAGGGGTCGCACGGGACATCACAAACCTCAAGCGGGCGGCGGAAGACCTGCTAAGGGAAAAACAAGCCGTCCAGAAGCTGGCCGAGGAACGGGAAGTTGTCGCCAACATCGGTCGGATCATCAGCTCAAGGCTGGAAGTTCAGAAGGTCTACAAGTACTTTGCCGAGGAAGTAAGAAAGATCATCCCCTTTGATAGGATATCGATCGATATCATTCATCCCGAAAAGACCGGTTTTTCCACAGCCTACGCCCTGGGGAAGGGTGCTGAAGGCATTCGATCCGAGGATATCATTCCTCTTGCCGGATCCACCACCGAAGAAGTCATGCGTACGCGGTCGAGCCTGCTTCTACAGACGGAGGGGATGGGCGACGCCGGAAACCGTTTCTCTGAATTCTCACACACGCTTCAGGCCGGATTTTCTTCGCTCATGGTGATTCCTCTGGTCTCCCAAAACCAGGTCATGGGAACGCTGAACTTACTCTCCTCAAAGGTGAATGCCTACACGAAGGCGAACGTCAGTCTTGCCGAGAACATCGGGACCCAGATTGCCGGCACGATCGCCAGCGCACAGATGTACGAAGAAATGAAGCGGATGGTCGGCCACATCCACAACGCAAATCTTCAAATCAGCACCGCTTCGTCCCAGATTCGTGCCGCCTCGGAAGAGCAAGCGACAGGGGCAGCGGAGCAGTCCTCCGGGGTCAGCGAGGTGACCACCACCATTGAGGAACTCAACACCACAGCCACTCGCATCGCCAAGAACGCTGAAATCGTGGCCAGATTAGCCGGGGACACCCTGGCAGGGGTGCAGGAGATCAATGTGAAGGTCAATGATACGGCAAGGAAGATTCTCGCGTTAGGCGAAAAATCGCAGTCCATCGGCAATATCACAAAACTGATAGACGATATCGCCGACCAGACGAACCTGTTGGCCTTGAACGCAGCCATTGAGGCAGCACGCGCGGGAGAAGTGGGAAGAGGATTTGCCGTAGTTGCCCAGGAGGTGAGGAAACTTGCCGAACGCTCCTCGGAATCAACCGAGGAAATCCGCCAGATTATAAATGAAATCCAAGGGGAAACAAACGCTACGATCATGAGTATTGAAGGTTCCACCAACTGGGTAAAAAAAGGTCTGGAGATGATAGAAGAGACGGCAAAATCCGCAAAGGAGATTTCCATCGCGACACAACAGCAAAAGTTTGCGTCGGAGCAGGTGGTGCAGGCCATGAGGGAAATTGATTCTGTGACAAAACAGTTTGTCTCTTCAACCAGACAAGCAGCGGCCTCCGCAGCACAGCTCAATACACTATCGGAGGAGCTTAAGCGCGCGATAGCGGACGTTAAATCAGAAGCAGGGGAAACAGGAAAAACGAAGGATTTGAAGTATGCCTGAGATGAAAGATCTCATTGCGATTTTCAAGGCTGAAACTGAAGAGCACCTGACCAAACTGGATACCGGACTCGTCGAGTTGGAGAAACAGCCTGACAACACCGAGCTGGCAGGTAGCTTGAATAGAGAAGTGCATACCCTGAAAGGGGCGGCCCGGGTTTTCGGGTTTTACGAAATTCAGGACATTGCCCATAGAATAGAAGACATATTTGAAGAGGTCGCCGGGAAAAGGGCCGTTTTCAATTCCTCGATGGCTGAGCCAATATTTAAAGCACTGGATGCCATCCGGGCCATCCTACAGAAGATCGTCCAAGAGAAAAAGATAGACGCCGAGGTCGACCTAGATGCCTCGGATATTTGCAGGGAACTGGAAGAGTGCATTTCTGCGGCCCAGGCGATCCGAACGCGCAAAAAACGAGAGAAACAGCCCAAGGGAGAAAAGGAGACTGTTGAGACTCAGGCAAAAGACGAACCAGAGAAAGACTACGCGCAGAAGGAACAGGAGGGGAGCCGCTCCACTACCCGGCCTGAAGTCCAGGGCTCGCTCGAGGTTCACCCTGAGCCGCGCTCGTATACCCCGCCTTCAAAAGCGGTACTTCACGAGGCCGAACGGCTGAAAAAGACGCAGGACAAAGTCGTGGATCGCACGAGCGAAACCGTCCCCCCTCACCCGTCCGGACCCATGGAGGAATATATCCGTGTTCCGACGAGCAGGGTGGACAAACTCCTCTATCTGGTCGGCGAGGTCGTCATCAACAAGATGAGGGCCTCTGCGATGAGCACCCAAGCCAAAAGACTCTCCAAGCTCAGCAGAGAGACGCAGAAAAGTATTTTGGGCCTCAGCGAAGCCATTAAGAAGGAATCGTCTTCCCAAAACGGAGAGGTGACCAGGTGGCTCAGTCAATGCGAGGCCCAGATGCAGAGGTTGAGGGAACGAACCTTGGAATTATACGACCAAGTCTCCACGGAGGCGTTTCATCTCGACCCTGTCATCGATGAATTGCAGGCTAAGATCAAAGAGATAAAGATGCTCCCTCTGTCCACTATTTTTGAGGGGTTTCCCCGCATGATAAGGGATATCGCGTCCCAACAGGGAAAACAGGTCAACTTGGTGATCTCCGGGGAAGAAAACGAACTTGATAAGAAGGTTATGGAAGGGATCAAGACCTCTCTCATCCATATCCTGCGCAACTGCATCGACCATGGAATTGAAGAGCCTGAAGCGAGGGTTGCTCTGGGCAAATCAAAGGAGGGAATCATAAAGGTCTCCGCCTCTCACGAGGGGGATAACGTTGTGATCACCGTAGAGGATGACGGAAGAGGCATGGATATCACCCAAATAAAGGAGACGGCCCTGAAGAAAAGGCTTGTATCACCTCATGACCTAGATGCGATGACGCCCAAAGAGGTGATGAACATCGTTTTCATGAACGGTTATTCGACGAGTCCCATCGTGACCGATGTTTCCGGAAGGGGAATGGGGCTGGATATCGTCCGGCGGGACATCGCCAATCTGAAAGGCCGAGTGATCTTGGACGCGGAGAAGAATAGAGGGACAAAATTCACACTGGTCCTGCCATTGACCATTGCCATTATTCAAGTGCTCTTGGTAAAAGCGCAGAACATGCTCTTTGCCCTACCCATCTTCTCCGTGACAGAGAGCGTTAAAGTGAGCGCGGACGATGTCTCCCTGACCGGAGGAAGAATGGCACTTCAGTTCCGCGAGCATATTGTCCCTCTGGTAAGATTGAACGAGGTGCTCGCGCTTCCGCGGGCCAACGAAGAGGAAAAGACAAAGAAAGAAATGCTGGTGGTGATGACGTCCTCCCTTGACAGCCGAGTCGGTTTCATCGTGGACGAGATTGCTGGAGAGGGAGAGGCGTTTATCAAGAGTTTAGGGAAACATCTGGGAAAGGTGAAGAATGTGAGTGGCGCCATCATCATGCCAACCGGCGAGGTCGTGGTGGTTCTGGATACAGCAGACCTCGTGGCGAATAGCGCTCTCGGTCTTCCGCATGTCACTGGAAAGCGAAGCGTCGTCGGAACAAAGCACAAAGAGAAAAGGATCCTGGTCGTGGAGGACGCTTTCTCGACGAGGGAGCTTGAGAAGAGTATACTGGAGACCCACGGATACCTCGTGGATACGGCGGTAGACGGCCTGGACGCACTGGATCGGATGGTAGACAATCAATACGACCTCATTGTCAGCGATGTGGAGATGCCCAGGATGGATGGATTTGAGCTCTGCAGGACCCTGAAGAATAACGAGGGGTACAAGGATATCCCCGTGGTGATGGTGACCGCTTTACAGAAGGAAGAGGATAAGAGACGGGGGATCGAGGTGGGCGCGGCCGCTTACCTTGTCAAAAGCGCATTTGAGCAGACGAATCTTTTGGATACCATTGAGCGATTGGTGGGTTAGGTGGGTCCTATGGAACCGGCAGTCAAAGCCCTGACGCGTGTGCTGATTGTTGATGATTCTCCACTGATGTGCAAGATCCTGACGAACATCCTGAACTGCGATCCGCAGATTCTCGTGGCAGCGGTGGCGAATAACGGGAAGGAGGCGGTGGAGCTCGTGCCCCGTCTCAAGCCGGATATCATCACCATGGACATGGATATGCCCGTCGTCGACGGACTCGAGGCGACGAAGCAAATCATGGCCTCCAACCCGACCCCGATCCTCATTGTGGCTTCGACCGTGTTCAAAGCGGGCATGGAGAAAGTATTCAAGGCCATCTCTCATGGCGCACTGGACGTGATTGACAAGGGTGAGCTGGAGTTAGCCGGACAGAAAAGGTCCGGGGACGCCCTGATCGCGAAGATAAAATTCTTGACGGGCGTGAGAGTCACGGAGCGAGCACGCGGGAGATTGCGACCTGAAAGGTCCGTCGTTGATCTTAAGACTTCCAGGGTAGAAGTCTCCGATAGGATCGTAGCGATTGTGGCATCCACTGGCGGTCCGCAAGCCCTTCTTGACGTACTCAAGCGACTCCCCGAGGATTTTCCGTGTGGCATCGTCATCGTCCAGCACATCACCAGCGGTTTTCTGCCGGGCCTGGTGGACTGGTTGAATAAGGAATGCAAGATTAAGGTGAAGATTGGAGAAGATGCGGAGGCCATACAGCCAGGAGTGGCATATATCGCGCCGGACGACCACCAGATGAGGGTAGAGGACGGCGGAAAGATAACGCTTTCGAATGAACCGGCCCACGGAGGTCACAGGCCCTCGGGAGATATCCTGTTGGAGTCGGTCGCCAGGGCCTACGGGAAAGGAAGTGTGGCGGCCATCCTGACTGGAATGGGCAGAGATGGAGCGATGGGGATGAAGACGATCAAACAGCTCGACGGCAAGACCATTGCTCAAAATGAAAAGAGTTGCGTCGTTTTCGGTATGCCCAAGGCCGCGATCGAAATGGATGTGATCGATAAAGTACTCCCTCTGGAAGGCATTGCGGAAGAGATCGTTTCGATGGTGAGGTAGGCAATCGGCCATGCCTTTCACGTACAGGGACTGTTGAGCGAAAGATGCAAAAGGAAAACCACAAGGGAAAAAAGGACCGACAGATCCTCGTCTTCAGCGTGGCTAACGAGGAGATGGGGTTGGATATTTCTTGTGTCCGCGAGGTACTACGACCGCAAGCGATCTGCCCGCTCCCCAAAACCCCGCCCTTCATCGAGGGGGTCATCAATTTGAGAGGGCATCTCGTTGCCCTAATCGATTTAGGAAAAAGGCTCAACGCGAGGCAGCTCGAAGACGAAAACAAGAAAAGGATCATCGTCTGCAAGGTGAACAAGTGGATCGTCGGACTCACGGTCAACAGTTTAAAGGAGATCGTCGCCTTATCCGAAGAAGAGATCAGACCGACGCCGGAGGTCGTGTCCACGCAGATGGAGGCAGAAGTCCTGTCGGGCGTCGCAACGGTCGGGGAGAGAATTATACCCATTTTAGACTTGGATCACATCCTGACAAAAAAGGAAGTGACCGAACTATCGACACTTGAGCGATGAAAGACATTTTACCCTTATCCCCAGACGATTTCAGTCTTTTTCAAAAGCTGCTCATCGAGACGAGCGGCCTCCGCTTTGACGAAGGGAGGACCCAGTCCTTGCATCATGCCCTTTGGCAGCGCTTACAGCACCGGGGTTACGATTCCTACCGCGAGTACTACAACCTTCTGAAATTTCATCCGGAGGGGCGCCTTGAAATTCGAGAGCTCTTCGATCTGATCACAATAGGAGAGACTTATTTCTTCAGAAATAAGGCTCAGTTTGACGTGCTCATGAGGTTTGTTTTGCCTGAAATCATCCAGAGAAAGCTGGATTCAGGGGAGAAGTGTATCCGTGCTTGGTCAGCGGGATGTTCTCGGGGAGATGAAGCCTACTCCATTGCGATAGCGATGTTTGAGGTCTTCCCCTCCTTCGAAGAGTGGCGGGGCTCCGTTTTGGGTACAGACATCAATAGAAAAGGCCTCGCCTGCTCGGAAGACGCCGTCTACGGCGAAAAGGACATAGGCCACTTGCCGAAGGAATACGTGGACAAGTATTTCATGAGACAGGGCTCAACCTATAACCTCAGGGAAGACGTCAAAGCGTTGGTCGAGTTTGAATATCACAACCTGGCTACAGATCCGTGCCTGCAGGAAAAGATGCAAAATGTCGATATCCTCTTTTGCAGAAATGTCATCATCTACTTCGATCCTGAGACAACCCAGCGGGTCATTGAGAATTTTTATAACTGCCTTGCCCAGGATGGCTATCTTTTCCTCGGGCATACGGAGACCTTGTGGCAAATCACCAATCGGTTTGAGAGAGTTGAGTTTCCACAGACATTCATCTACAAGAAGCGATTAGGTCTGGTTCAAGAAGATGTCATGAAGCCCTTCATGGCCGTCCCGGAGATCAGCATCGAGAACCTGGCCCTTTCGGCTGGGCCGGTCAGAGCATTCGAGCCCGAAGCAAAGTATAAGGCCTCAGGATCGGCCCTGCGCCGTCAACCTGAACCCTTCGTCCCCCAACCTGCAGAACAGGTTGAAGACCCGGCGCCACACGTTAACAACCCATCTGACGTACCCTTCCTCTCCTTACCCGATTACACGGCCGCTCAAGACAAAGGCGATATCCTCGCCAGTCTTGCGAATGCGACGACCTTGGCGAACGAGGCAAAATACAAGGAAGCGGCGGATATTCTCGGAAAGATCGTAGAGGCGGACAATCTCAGCGTTGAGGCGTACTATCTGTTAGGCGTCTTATCGTACAAAAGCGGGAATCTGAAAGAGGCCGAAACACAATTCAGGAAGGTGATTTACGTGAGCCCCGATTCCGTTCTCGCCTATTTTAACCTCGGGAATATGTATTTGTACCAGAGAAGGCTTCGTGACGCCGCCAGAGAGTTCAAAAACGCCGTCCGACTGTTGGAAAAAAGACCGAAAGACGAGCAAGTAAGGTTTTGCGAGGATTTCACAGTAGAATTTCTCTTGAGAGCCTGTAGGAATACGCTCGTCCAGATCTCTTAGAGGAGTAAATGATATGACCGAAGTGGAAAAAATAGAAGCTTACCTTTCGTCCGTTAGGCACGACCTGCGCAGTCAACTCATGGTCGTCCGCGAAGGAACGAGCATGATTCTGGATGGTCTCGGAGACTCAAAATGCGAAAACTGCTTCACCCTGTTGAGGCCCGCCCTGGAATGCACGGATGAATTGAATAAGCTGATCGGCGAGCTTCTCACGATCTCTCGGTTTAACGCGATGTTGGCATCGCAGACGACCGCAAAAGAAGAAAAACCGAATCCTGTAAAGACGGAACCACTGGAAGATGAGTTGGCAATCATGAAGGATGAGCTGAGAAATGAACTGGAAATCATGAAGGACGAAGTGATGGGCATGATCTCCCATATCATCCGCACCCCGTTGGCCGTGCTCAGAGAAAGCTTGTCGCTGGTGCTGGATGAAATACCAGGAAAACTAAACCCCAAGCAGAAAGAATTGCTTTCAACCGGAAAACAGAATCTGGAGGGTTTGATCCAATCGGTTGAGGAAGTATCCGAGAAGTCCTGGAATGAAATCGTACACCCCAGCCAAGACAAGCCTTTTGCCGATCAAGTAGAAGCCAAGAAAGAAACGTCCGCGGCGAAAAAAAGAGTGCTGATCGTAGAGGACCAGGTAGCGATCATTCATATGCTCCGTATGAGACTGGAAGCAAATAATTACGAAGTGATTACGGCGGCAGACGGTCAGGAAGGCCTGGAGAAAGCACGTAAGGAAAACCCAAGCTTGATTATCTTGGACATCATGCTCCCCAAAATGAACGGGTACAAGGTTTGCCAGCTTCTTAAGGCGGACCCAAAATATAATGCCATCCCCATCATTATCTCCTCTGGAAGGACGCCGCAGGAAATCAGGAAGGTGGGGCGAGAGGTGGGCGCTGATGCGTATGTATCGAAGCCATTCGAGGCAGAAGCGCTGCTCTCAAAAATGAAGGAGCTCCTGGAAAAAAGAGGGAATTAGTCTCATGCTCAAGGGAACCGATCTCCGACCCTTATCTGCTAAGGATGAACTTGAAACAGCGAGAATATAGTGAACGACGTAAATATGTGGATATCCGCAATATGTCATTGCGAATCCCGCCCTGCGGGATGAGGCAATCTCACGGGATTGCCACGTCCCTCGCATCAAGTGCGGGGTCCTCGCAATGACTACGTTTACATGTCGTTCACTATAGTTAAACGGCGAAACAAATGGCGAAGAAGAAAATCTTGGTGATCGACGACATGCCAAATGTCGTTACCATGGTCAAGGCGCGCTTGGAGGCGAGCGGGTACGAGGTAATTGCGGCCTTGGATGGACAGCAAGGCTTGACCTATGCTTATGCGGAGAAGCCGGATCTGATCATATTGGACATCGTAATGCCCGCTGGCGGAGGTTATTCTGTCTATACCCGATTAAAAATGTCTCCCAAAACCCGGACCGTTCCGGTTATTTTTCTCACTGCGAAAGATAGACCGGAGGACGTGGCCAGGGCATATAAGCTGGGTGCCGAATACTTTGTCAAGAAGCCCTACAAACCGGAGATGTTGCTGGGGACGGTCAAGAAGGTCTTGGAATCATCCGAACATGCGCCACAGTCCAGAGGCTTACAAAAGCGAATACTGGTCATAGGGAAAGAACCGGAGATGGCTGAGTTCGTGAAATTAGTTGAAATGGGCTACGAAGTGACCATCGTATCGAGCATAAGAGAAGGATCCGATGAGGTCAAGAAGGAAAAGCCGGACGTGATCTTTCTGGATGGGACGCTCGTCAAAGCGAATAACTATGATGGCTTTTATCAACTGAAGCTGGAATTCGCCTCGAGCAAAACACCGATGATGATATCGGTCACCAAGGAGGAGCTGGAGGAATTTCAAAAAAAGATCGAAGGCTTCAGTGGTTATTGCTTGAAGCCGTTGAATTACATCGATCTATTAGGGCACATTAGGGTAGCTTTGCAAAAGAATTAAAATCGATTTGTCTGTGATCCTTGGAACGTCCGGATGAAGAAGATATCTTAGAAAGGTCAAATGGTCTATGAGCCCACTGAAACAAAGCCACCCGTCCGCAGAAGAGAGATCGAACGAGCCATTAGAAACGATCGGTCGGGGGGCTACTTGGCACCGTCTCGACCTTCATCTGCATAGTCCTAATGTGTTGGCTTTTGTGCCCCCTAAGGGGACGAAGCGGCAAGATGGGAAAGCTCTTGCCGATGCCTATGTCGAACAACTTGCGGCTCAAGGGGTTTCCGTTGCTGCCATAACAGACTACAATGGTGTAAACATAGAATGGTTTGAGGTGACGGCTGCAAAGGCCACCAACCGTGGCATTACGCTTTTGCCCGGGGTTGAGATGACCTTCAGACAAGGTAAGTCTGGTCTTCATATATTGGCCATCTTCCCCGGTGATACCGATCTAAAAGGTTTGAACGCTTTCCTTAAATCACTGGATAAAGACCCGGGTACCCCTCTGTTTGACAACCACGGCTCTCATCGAGACATTGACCTAAAAATCAACTTAACAGATGCCCTCAAAGACTTACGAAGCCGGTTCCGCTGCCTCTTAGTCCTTCCACACCCCGATCAGGCAAATGGGCTCTGCAAGAGTCTCACGGCCGAGGTTGCCGCCAAACTCCTCCTGGAGATAGGACCCGATGCCATCGAGTATTGTCCGGAGAAAGAAAAAAAGAAGCTCCAATCTACGGGCGTTTTATCGGAAACTTTCTGGGAGCAGATGGCTCTGGTTGAATTCTCCAACCCGAAACGAATTGAAGAGATCGGAACGCAATATCGAACCGACGGGATCCTTCGGGCCACCTACCTGAAACTCAGCGCAACAAATTTAGACGCTCTGCGGCTGGCCCTTCATGATCCGGAGACCCGTCTGTCTATTGGTGGGACTCCCTCGGCGATTCATCCGAGAATCCGAAGTATGGCGATCTCAGGATCAGGTTTTCTGGGAAATCTGAGTATTTCCTGGAACCAAGACCTCAATGTGATTATGGGAGGCAAGTCTGTGGGCAAATCCGCCATTCTTGAATGCCTCCGCTATGCCTTTGCCGTCACGCCCCGCTCGGATCAATCTCAACGCCAGGAGCTTGTTCGCCATGCCCTTGGCAGCGGCGGCAAGGTGGAGATCATCCTGGATAGGCCCCTTCAAGAGGGAAAAATCCGGCAGTACCGCATCGTCCGGGTGTGGGGCGAAGAACCCCATACCTTTCAAGTCAACCCTGAAAAACCTCTTTCAGTAAGCCCCTCCGAGCTTCTCAGTCCAAACGGTGGGATTACAATTTTTGGACATCAGGAGATCTACACCGTCTCCGGAAACGAAGAGCGCCGACTTGCCCTCTTCGATGAACTCCTTGGCGAAGAGGCGCTCCGGTGTGCGGACTCTGTTGCCAAGGCCGTGGAATCACTCACCACCAACGCAAGGGCAATACTGGATCTGCAAGCAAAGCTGGCGAAACGAGAAGTATACGGTCAACGGCTCAAGGAAATTGACCAGGAGATTGAAGTTCAAAAGAGGGACGCTGCAGAGGGCGTGAAGAAGGTGGCTGATCGTCGTGGCATGGGGGAAGGCTTGCAGAACGCCACCAATGTGGTCAGGAGCGTTTTGGCGGAATCTGACCAAAGGCGTCTCAACCTACTGGCTTCGCTGGAAACGGCTCACCGGAACCTGCTGGATGCACAAAGCGCGGATACAGCTATCCTTCAGGAAGCCGCAAAAGTTCTTGCGATCCTTCAGGAAAGTCTGAAGGTGGTGCTCGATGACGAGACGACCCTTTTTGAGCAGGCCGTCCAGGGTTTAACGCGTCTTGATATGCGTTGGCAAGAAAAGCTTCGTCATTTGGAGAAAGAGGGCAAGCAAGTTGAACGGAACGTACAAAAAGAGCCATCACATCAAGACCCGTTTCTGAAATTGACCGAAGAAAGGACCTCTTTATCATCCCTGATCGCAGGACTTAACGGGATCGAGGATCGCTTAAAGCATCTCCGGCAGAACCGGAAGGGCCTCCTTCAGCAAGTCAGAGATTGCAGAGACGCACAGCACGGGTTACGCAAGGAAAGAGCCGATGCCGTTGCAAAATCTCTCCATGGTCGGCTCCACCTCCAAGTAGAATTTAAGGGCCAAAAAGGAAGTTATAGAGAACAGCTCTCGTCCCTCTTAAAAGGATCGAACCTGTCTCAGAATGCAATCGACAAGCTCGTGAGTCCCGAAGCGACGGACGGAATTGCCCTTTCCGAAGCGGCCCATGCAGGAAGCAAGGAAGTCCAAAAGCGTTTCGGCGTTGAACCTGAAGTGGCCGAGCGCTTGATCTATTGGCTAACCGCTCAGGAATCCTTACTCTTTGAGCTCGAAACGCTGATTCCTCAGGATGCCCTTCGGTTGGAACTGAGGATTGACGGCCAATACCAACCTCTCGATCATTTGTCAGCGGGCCAGGGTGCTGCGGCCATTTTGCTTTTCCTGTTCGGTCTCAGAAACCGGATCCTTATCATCGATCAGCCTGAGGATTATCTCGAAGACCGATTCGCGCACGAAGAGATGCTTCAGATCTTAAGGGAGCAAAAGGGGTTGGGAAACCAGAGCCCAGAGAGCCAAGTCATTTTGGCGACGAACGACGCCGCTATTCCTGTGATGGGCGATGCCGAACTCGTCATTCCTTTGGAGGTGCGGGAGAATCATGCCCATATCATCAACCAGGCATCTATCGACCACCGCTCAATCCGAGAACTCATAAAGACCATGATGCCGGGAGGAGGCGAGGCTTTTCAGCAGCGGGCCGAGAAATACGGAGGATTGGCGCCAGCCTGAACCCTATCAAATTCCCTCGCCGTAAATCATTTCTGATGGGACCAGGCTTCCTGAAACCCGAAAGAGATCCCGAGCATCAGCTCCCATCTTGCTTCGCGGTTTTCGCCAAAAATATTTACCCTGTTAGAAATAGTGTGCGGCTGGTCTGCCGCGTATCCCGCGAAACGCGGGACAGTGCAGGGCTATGCAGCGGGTCCAAACTTCAGAATAATCCCGGCGGGGCTTACTCTCCCGCAGACAAAGTGTTATCATACTTTTGTCTTTACTCACACCAGAAAAAAAGAAAAAATCTGAAGGAGGGACAACCATGAAAAAAGCTTTGCTTTTGTTTGCTGGTTTGGCACTAACCTTTTCGTTTATTTCTTATGGCCGGATCTTCGCAGAAGAACCTAAGCCGATCCAACTTTTGAAGCCTCAAACGGATGGCGGGAGACCCTTGATGCAGGTGTTGAAGGACAGGAAGTCTTCTCGGGAATTCAGCTCCGAGAAGCTGCCCGCGCAAGTTCTCTCAAATTTGCTCTGGGCTGCCTTCGGGGTAAACCGCCCCGATTTAGGAAAGCGGACTGCACCCTCCGCGATGAATCGCCAGGAAATTGACGTTTATGTCGCTACGGCCGATGGCCTCTATCTGTTTGACGCGAAGGCGCATCTGTTAAAACCGGTTCTTACGGAAGATATTCGGGCCATGACGGGTATTCAGCCCTTTGTGAAAGACGCTCCTCTGAACCTCATCTATGTGGCAGATCTTTCGGGAATGGGTTCGGCAACGAACGAACAAAAAGAGTTTTACTCAGCCGCGGATACGGGCTTCATTGCGGAGAACGTTTATCTCTATTGTGCTTCCGAGGGACTGGCAACGGTGGTGCGCGGGCTCGTTGATAGGCCAACCTTAGCCAAAGCAATGAAGCTGCGGGCGGACCAGAAAATCACTCTCGTGCAATCGGTGGGGTATCCAAAGAAATAGGAAGGACGGAGAAAGGGACTTTCAACTCTTTGCAGCTAAAATGAGAGACCAATTTCTCTCTTGCAAAGAAGAGGACGCTGTTCTTCCTCTTATAGATCCAGACGGAGAGATGTCCTTCTTCAACAGGGGTAGAAATCGAGAACATTGGTCGCAGCTTCTTCAATTTGTCAGACTGGTTAAGCGTGATCTGCGCTTCCGGTTCGCCCCACTGGTTGAGAAAAATTTTTTGATTCAGACCAGCCATAAACAAATGCGGCCGTTCGAGCGTTTTTCTGGGACGAGTCTTTCGAAAATTTGAAATGAGGTCTAAACCTGGGATCGTCATTTTCTCGCTGCTATATCGTTAAATCATGCAAAGTCCCCTTAGAACGGTAAGGGATATCCAGCTTTGATGCTTATTCGCATATTTAATGCCAAATTCGGAGGCATATTTAGTACGCGGTGGAAATGTCTTAACATGCTAATATTATGGGCTTTCCCAAATTACAAGAAATGTGCCAGTTTTTTCAAATGAAGATCCCAAAATACATTCTGTTCCAGGAGTGACAAATTTTGTCATAAAACGCGGTGAGCATGTTTTGAAAACCAATAATCAATTCCACGGACCTATGAGCTGAATCCTCCGAAAGTTTGACACAAGAGGTTCTAAGTCTTACAATTCGATTTTATGTTGAAACGTTCCAGTTGGAATTAGGAGATGGTGAAAGAATCCAATATCAAGATCAAGAGATTGAGACCCCTTAAGGCCGATCTGCATCTTCACACAGCCGAGGACCCTCTTGACCGCGTACGATACACGGCTAAAGAACTCATCTCAAAAGCTGCCGATGAGGGCTTTGATGTCATTTCCATCACCAACCATAACCGGATGACTTTCAGTCAAGACCTTTCATCCTACGCCCAGGACAGGGGGATTCTCCTCATTCCCGGTATAGAGATGACGATTCGGAGACGTCATGTCCTCGTTCTGAACCCTCCCCCGCATAAGACATGTTCAGATTTTTTCTCCCTTTCAAAGCTGTGCCGTTCGGAGACCATGATCGTTGCACCACACCCCTATTTCCCGGGAACCTATTCTCTAAACGGATACCTTTTGAAACATCTGAAGCTTTTCGACGCACTCGAATATTGCCATTTTTATTCCCCAATGATCAACTTCAATCAAAGGGCTTTAGAAGTATGCCAATCCTATGGATTCCCCTTGGTCGGAAACTCAGATGCCCATTTCCTCTCCCAGTTAGGAACCACGTATTCGTTGATCTATGCAGAGAAGAATCTTGAATCTATCTTTGCAGCGATTCGTGGGAATAAGGTTGAGGTCGTCACCCGTCCGCTTAAGACCCTGGAGATGGGATCGATTGCGAACCGATTCCTCAGGATGAAGCTTCGAGCAAAAATATCCAAAAGCCTGCCAAAATCGTATGCTTCGTTGAGAAAGCCTAAAGTAGTATAGCGAGTCCTCCTCTTTCTTCTCTCTCTAAATGGAATCCAAAGCCGTATTGCTCCGTCCGGGTACTCCTAAACCTCAAGACCCCCTCGCTGCAAGGAGGGGAACACGATTGACACCCCAGGTCATTTATTCTTATACCTTTTCCAAAATCAATGGGTTATTATTTAGTCTAATACAAACGCATTAAGTAATGTTACATAGCCTGCGAATCTTTTGACAAGACCATGAGCGAGTTGTTTTACAAACGACAGACCAAAGATTATCAAGGTTTTCAAACCAACGGTTGGTGGTGGATTC
>Ga0208821_1000688_pt1 | contig 24088 bp, 22 predicted proteins | sample June2015DPH_20_5_FD_184720 | JGI IMG/M metagenome (GOLD analysis project Ga0208821, IMG submission 184720) | Peatland microbial communities from SPRUCE experiment site at the Marcell Experimental Forest, Minnesota, USA - June2015DPH_20_40... | ecosystem: Environmental > Terrestrial > Soil >... | reverse complement strand
CGCGGCGCCCCGCATATTCCCGCAGTTCGGCGAGCTGCATTTCTGGATCTTGATTGTTGAGGGTGCTGACTCGGGCGTAGAGCGCAACCCGAGCAATTGCGGCTGGGCTTTCTTGAGGGAATGAAGCGGTGGTGGTACGTTGCTGTCTAGCCATTGTTGCCTCCTTGTTAGGCGACTGTGGTTAGGGCTGGGTGAGTGTTGCAAGCACTCATTCAGCCCGTTCTTACGTGCTGATGATATGCGCAGCGGTGCGCATTGTCAAGCATTGACCAGAAACCTGGTTGCGCAGCGGTGCGCATGAGCGTAAAAGGTATTTATGGCGAAGAAGAATCAAGCTGCGGTACAGCTCGGCCGTAGAGGTGGAAAGGCTACGGCCAAGAAACTCACGCTGAAACAGCGTAGAGAGTCCGCCCGCAAGGCTGCACAGGCTCGCTGGGCACAAGACAAGAAGTCTTGAACTTGGACGAGTTGTTGGCGGGCGCAATCTCGTGACTGGAGGCCCGTAATCTCCCGTCCGAGCGAGACATAAAGAAATGCCACTCTTTCGATGGGAAGACATCGACCACCGCCTAGTGGTCCTGAAACTGATCGATTTGGGCGAAGAAATGCGTAATCGGATAAAGGCAGACGAGAGACGCATTCGGTTCGAGAATCGACTCAATCTGAACAGCAATACCGTGCCTTCTCTGATTTTGCAGATGAAAGTGGAGCGTGCCGACGAGAAGGCTCGGAGAGAGTATGAGATCTATTGTGCAGTATGGCAAACCCAGGGATATGTGAAGTCTGCCGCATTTGTGCGAGGTGTCGGTGCGCACATTGTTCAAATGCTTGGAGTCCGAGCTAAGTCAATTGCAAACGAGTTCTCGCGATTTGTCAGAGGCACGAATCTTCCCGTTAGTCTCAGGACTGCCCACTTGAATGGCCTAGATCTCCAGATGCGACGGCTTCAGGGCCGCTGGCAAAGGCGCCTTGAGATTGAAGCAAAGGAATGTGAGTACGCTGAACGAACGAAGAATCTAGATGCAATTTCGACCTCGTCGCACGAAAATCAAGATCACTCCAGCATGGCACCTCAACCTGGAAACCAGGACACTTCCGCGAGCAGGGCACAGTCGCAGGCTCGTTCCTTGCCCATTCGTTCTTCAGCTCCGCTCTCGGAGTTCGAAGCGACGGTCGGCAAGCTAATGGTACAGGCACGAAGGGGCTGCCAAGCAAAATATCTCCCGCAGACTGAAATCTTGAAAATTGCTGCTCTGCTCGACGACAAAAACCTCCCAGTTCGCTCTAATTTGGAACGAGAAGCGGCCCGTACCATGGCCGAATACAACCAGCGACATCCGACGAGCGCGGTAAAGAGCTGGAGAGCTGCATTAAATCTTCCCCAGTTCCGGCGTGCAGTTCGAAAGCGCTTCTCGCGAGCAGAAGAAAAATACAAGAAAGCGACCGCGTCCGTTGCCCCGTCCGCCGGAACTCCTCGGACAGCTTTCTAGCGTTTACACAATCCTCGCTGCATTCCGCACTTTCCTGCCTGTATTTTGTCCGCCGGACAAAATTCGGACAATCCTCGGCTTTACGCAGAGGGCAGAAGGCCCTAAAGTCCCGTCAGCCGAACACCAAATTTCCCAGTTCGGAAAACAGATCCAACCGCGTGATCACGGACCAGTTAAAACCCGAGGTTGTGGTGCCTGGCCGAACAATCCCACTTCGCGACCACCGCTGTGGTATCGTTTCGGACCAGGCGAACGTCGGCGCGCTTTCTTCAAGAGAGGAACTTGAAAAAATGGCGCGTCGAAGGTTTCAACGCGGTAGTGTGCTGCTCAGAGGTAAGCGAAAACCGAAGTGGGTTGGCCGATGGAGGGAGGATGTAATCAATTCAGAGGGCAAACTGGTACGCATCAACCGTAAGGAGGTCCTCGGAACAAAGGGCGACTTCCCCACCAAGAAATTGGCAATGCGTGAACTAGAACTTCGTATCGCTCCAATTAACAGCGTCAACTATCGAGCTTTAAGAACAGCAACCTTCGCTGAGTTTGCGGAGATTTGGAAGAACAACGCACTGACTCAGCATAAACAATCAACGCAGCTTGCGGTTCGGAGTCAGCTCAAGAAATGGCTGGTCCCCTACTTCGGGAGTTGTGCCATGAGGGAAGTCGGAGGACAAACGGTCCAAATGTTCGTCCAACGCTGCACTTTGGCTCCCAAGAGCTGCCACAACCTGGCGCTGACGCTTCGAATGATGTGGAGTAGCGCCAGAGCTTGGGGATATGTCTCACACGATCCATTTGAAGGACTTGTGCTTCCAAAGGTTGCGCGGCAGGCGCGGTTCTTCTTCACGCTGGATGAAATCCAACACATCATCGCTGCGGCCAGTGGGCCATTTAAATCATTCTGCTGGCTGGCCGCCGAAACCGGAATGCGGGCCGGAGAATTGTGCGGTTTGCGAATCGAAGACCTAGACTTGGGGCAATGCTTCGTCAACGTTAAGCAGTCGGTCTGGCGTGGCAAGGTTCAAACCCCAAAAACAGCGAACTCGATTCGGCAATTCGCCATCTCCCCGAAACTCGCCTCCCATCTCCGTGCGTACCTTTCGACATGGCGACCTAACCTGTTGAATCTGGTGTTCGCCACCAAGAACGGCACGCCGTGGGATCAGAATCTAGTCGTGAAACGGAAGCTGCACCCGCTGCTCGAATCCCTCGGGATTCGGCGCTGCGGACTTCATGCATTCCGGCACACAAACGGAAGCCTGATGGATAGGCTCAATGCACCCATGAAGATACGCCAGGAGCGACTCGGACACGCTCCCGGGTCGGGCCTCACGCTTGGCGTTTACACTCACACCGTTGAGGAAGATGACAGGCTGGTCGCCGAACAATTGGGTGAGATGTTGTGTCCAAATGTGGCCAAGTTGGCACAAGAGAAAACCTTCGCAGAGAGCGAAGGCATGGTGATTCAGTAGGTTAGTTGGTTGCGGGGGGTGGATTTGAACCACCGACCTTTGGGTTATGAGCCCAACGAGCTACCAGACTGCTCCACCCCGCAGAAAAATCATAACAGTGTAGTGAAGCAGGGTCAAACGAGTTGGCGTTCCGGTCAAGCTGCTTATGGTGTAAATATCGAGAGGGTGCGGCTTTTCCATTCCAGGTTGAATCTCTGGAAGATGGAGCAGACGATGTGATCCACGCTTTCTACGTTCACAAAACCATGGGCTGGGTGCGGCGGCGCACGGTGACTAGTCTTCCTTGCCGGTCTGCTTGAATTTCTTGAGGTCTCATTTTGAATTCCAAGCGGACCCGCTCCAGGCGCTTCTCCGCCTCGCTTGCACGCTTGATTCAGCGGCTCAGCTTCTTGCGCTCGCAGGCATCTACGATCTTCTTGGGATCGATGGCATCCCGGTCGATCTGCTCTTCCAGAATTTTTCCGTCTTTGCCGATCAGGAAGTTGACGCGGCGCGCGGCTTTGTATTTGTCGACATAGACACCGTACTGGCGGGTGACGTCTCCACCCCAGTCACTCAGAAGCGGGAAGGTGACGCCGATCTGGTCGGCGAAAGCTTTATTGGCGAAGGGGCTGTCCATGCTCACACCCAGGACCTGGGTGTCGGCGGCTTCCAGCTTCTTAAGATTCTGCTGGAAGGCCTTCATTTGCGCGGTTCAACCCCCAGTGAAGGCAAAGATGTAGAACGCCAAAACGACGTTGCTTTTGCCGCGATACTGGCTCAGGGAAACGTCTTTTTCGTCGCTGCCATCGAAGTATTGCAGTTTGAAGTCGGGAGCAACGTCGCCAACTTTTAGTTTCATCGGTGCCGGCTCGGGCTTGTTGCCCTGCGCCTTGTTGCCCTGAGCACGGATCTGCGGGCAGATAATCGCAGCTGTGAGCAGCCAGACCCCCAACATTGTCGAAAGACCTCTTCGTTTCATGGAAGCTCCTTCGGAAAGTTTTCTATAGCGTACCCCGCGGCTGGGAACGCGGTCAAAGCGTCAGAAGGCTTTCACGAGCAGCAATGCCATGGCCTTTCAGCGGCACTTTGTGCAGTGACTGCGTACAATGACTTTGTACAATGATTAATAATGATTGCTGGCCCTGATCGGATTGGATGAGCATTCAAACTCTAAACGACATTTTATTGGCGGTATGCAAGAGCCGCCGCGACCGCGTGATGCTGCAAAAGGGGGCCCTGGGCTGGGTACCGATCTCTTCCACGGAGATTTACCGCGGCGTCGTGGGTGTCGCGCGCGCGCTTGAATCCTGGGGAGTTCGCAAAGGCGATCGCGTCGCCGTTCTCAGCGAAAATCGCCCGGAGTGGACAATCGCTGATTTCGCGGCGCTTGCCCTGGGCGCGGTCACGGTTCCGATTTATTCCACGCAGACACCGGAGCAGACTTCATTCATCCTCAACGATTCCGGGGCGCGAATCATCGCGGTATCCACGAAGCACCAGTTGGAAAAGGTGCTGACCATTCAGCGGCACACGCCGGTGGAGCGGATCCTGGTGATGGACGCGGTCGAAACTGCGCACGCGGTCCACATGCAGGGACTAATGCTGCAAGGGCCGATCGACTTCGATCCGGAATTCGATGCCCGCTCGCGATCGATTGGGCCCGACGACCTGGCGACAATTATTTACACCTCAGGCACGACCGGAACTCCGAAGGGAGCGATGCTGTCCCACGGAAACATGGCGTCGAATGTCGCGTGTTCGATGGAGGCATTCGGCTTCGGGACAAAAGAAGAGGTGAGCGTATCGTTTCTACCACTTTCCCATGTGACGGCGCGGCACGTGGACTTCGCGCTGCTGTACCGCGGTGTGGTTCTGGCATATTGCCCTGACATTGCGCATCTGGCGCAGGCTTTGGCGGAAGTGCGACCCGACATTTTTGTTGGTGTGCCGCGGGTGTACGAGAAGATTCGCCAGCAGGTTATCGCCAAAGCTGCGGGCTTTCCGAAAAGCGCCGTCTATCGCTGGGCGCTTTCGGTGGGGCGCGCTCACCGCGCCGAAACTCTGGCTGGAACCCGGCCTTCGACGCTCTCCTGGAAAATCGCGGACCGGCTGGTTTTTTCCAGAGTGCGCGCGGGGATGGGCGGAAAGGCGGAGGAGTTCATTTCCGGAGGCGCGCCACTGGGCCGGGAATTGGCGGAGTGGTATGCCGACATCGGCATTCCCATCCACGAGGGGTACGGGCTGACGGAGACCTCTCCGGTAATCGCGGTGAACACGCCGATGGCCCACAAATTGGGGACGGTCGGCAAGCCGCTGGCAAACGTCGAAGTGAAGATTGCCGACGACGGCGAGGTGCTGGCACGCGGGCCCTCGATATTCAAGGGCTATTGGAATCGCCCGGAGGAAACGCGAGACGCGTTTGTGGACGGCTGGTTCAAGACGGGCGACATCGGATATCTCGACCGCCAGGGATACCTTTCGATTACCGATCGCAAGAAGGATCTGATCAAGACTTCCGGCGGGAAGTTCATCGCGCCGCAACCGATCGAGAATTCGCTGAAGCTGAACCCGCTCATTGGAACGGCGGTGGTGTTCGGTGACCGGCGGAAGTTTCCCGCAGTGCTGATCGCGCCGCACTTCCCTGCTCTGGAAGATTGGGCACGGGCGAATCAGGTTGACTTTGCTTCGCGCCAAACACTCGTCGCGAACGCCAAGGTGCAGGCTCTGTATGAAGGCATCATCGAAGAACTGAACCAGAACCTGGCGCGCTTCGAAAAACTGAAACGGGTGCTGGTGGTACCAGAAGAATTGTCGGCGGCGGATGGAACGATGACGCATACTTTCAAGGTGCGGCGGCGCGGAATTGAAGAGCGGTACCGGACCTTGATCGATGAGATGTACGAGAAGGCGGAGACGGCCGGGGGCTAAGGTGGTGGAGTGCCGGGCGTCCCCGCCCGGCGGACCCTTCGACTGCTCTCAGGGTTGGCTCGCGAGACGCCCGTCGCTCCACGATCTGGTTCACAGTTGGCTGTGGCCGTACAATAAGGTCATGACAGACTCATTCCTTATCGCTGGCAGGCAATTCCGTTCCCGCTTGATCGTTGGGACCGGCAAATACAAGTCTTTTCAGGAAACCGCGCGGGCGCTCGAAGCCAGCGGCGCCGACATGGTGACGGTGGCCGTGCGCCGGGTGAATCTTGACCGCAGCAAGGAGTCGCTGCTCGATTACATCGATCCGAAGAAATACTTCCTTCTGCCCAACACCGCCGGCTGCTATACGGCCGACGACACCATCCGCACCGCTCGGCTGGCGCGCGAGGTTGGACTCTCGGACTGGATCAAGCTGGAAGTGATCGGCGACCAGGCAACGCTCTATCCGGATGTGCAAGCGACGCTCGAAGCCACGCGCGTGCTGGCGAAAGAGGGATTCACGGTGCTGGCCTATACGTCGGACGACATCGTATTCGCGAAACGGCTGGTGGACGCCGGAGCCTCGGCGGTGATGCCTTTAGGCGCGCCCATCGGCAGCGGGTTGGGTATTCAGAACACCGCCAACCTGCGAATTCTGCGCGAGATGATCACGGGCGTCCCTTTGATTGTGGATGCGGGCGTGGGCACCGCTTCGGACGCAGCCATTGCCATGGAACTCGGCTACGACGCCGTGCTGATGAACACCGGCATCGCCGGCGCCCAGGAACCGGTGCTGATGGCGGAAGGGATGAAGCACGCAGTGCTGGCCGGACGACAGGCGTACCTGGCAGGGCGTATGCCGCGGAAGCTTTATGCGACGGCCAGTTCGCCGCTGGAAGGCGTGGCGCGATAAAGACACGCTGGTGGAGGGCCGGGCGTCCTCGCCCGGCGTGCGAGATGCCTGTCGCCACACGACAAAACATAGGGCGGCCCCAAGGGCCGCCCTTATTGCCTCTGTTGGATTCGTTGGCTCTAGAGCATCTTGACGCTGTCAACGTGGATCTTGTCGCCGTCGATGTGCCCGGTCACGGCAACATGATGCCCGTAGTGCTCCTTGAGGGCTTCGGGATTGTCCACCGTCAGGACCGTCTGGTCTTTATCAGTAACGACCACCGGGCTGGCGCCGGCTGCGATGCACTTTTTCGTACATGCTTCCGCGCCCGCGTTGGCTCCCTTAACCCCACACTTGGAGTCGCTGACCCAGCCTTTCACGGTCTGGGCATCGCTGGCAAATGACACCGACGCGACCAGCACAATCAGCGCGCCGGCAAGTAACAACGAGAGAAATTTCCGCATGTCACCCTCCTTAGATTGGTTCCCACACGTGATGCGATCTCTGAACTCTATCACAGGAGGAGCAGAGGCTGGGCTGTGAAGAATTCTTTCAACCAGCATCTGCCTGTCTCTTAGCACTAATTCTTGGCGCGGCCGGTGGGCGGCTTCTGCGGAGGATCGGGAGCGACGTAAACGACTTCTCCGCGCCGAGTGTAGTGAAGCTGCTCGCGGGCTTCCTTTTCGATGGCGGCAGGATCGGATTTGAGCGATCGGATCTGGTCGACGTAGTGATTGTTCTCCTTCTGCACGCGCTCCACCTCACTCTGGAGCGATTGCATCTCGGCGCGCTTCTGGCGATAGATAACCATGCCGTTGGCTCCGAACATGGCGTGTAGCAGTAATCCAACGATAAGAAGAACGGCCGCTGCGGTTCCCAAACGACGCCACTCCAGGGCGAGCCACGACCAGACCGGGCGCGTGCGTTCGACGCAGCGCGCCGCCACGGCCTCTGCCTTTGGAGCCTGATCCTTGGCCTGATCCTTAGCCCGATCGATGACCGCGCGGAGGCCTTCCTCCGGTCGTGGAAGGATGCGCACTCGCGACGGTGGTCCTAGTCGAAGATCCATGCTTTGGCCGCCGCACTCAACTTTGCCAGGTCTTCCCTGCTGCGCGCTTCGCTATACACGCGCACCACTGGCTCCGTGCCCGAGAGCCGGTAGCAAACCCACGATCCGTCGGCGAGAACGAGTTTGAGTCCGTCGGTCCTCACCGCACTGGCAACTTCGATGCCATGAAACTCGCTCGGATCGCGGCGTAACTTCTCAGTAAACTTCTGTTTTGCTTCCGGCGTCAAGCGGAAGTTCTCACGCAGCGGGTAGAAGGAACCAACTTTGGCAAATAGGTCGCCCAGTTGTTTGCCGAGCGAGGCGCCACGACGCGCGACCATCTCGCAGCAGAGCAGGCCGGCGAGCACGCCGTCTTTCTCAGGGATGTGTTTGCGGATGGAGAGGCCGGCGCTTTCTTCGCCGCCAATGAGGATATTGTCCTGCTTGATGAGTTCGCCAATGTATTTGAAGCCAACCGGGGTTTCGTAGAGCTCGATTTTGTGTTTTTCGGCAAGCGCGTTGATGAGGTTGGTGGTGGCAACGGATTTGCCGACTCCGTTTTTCCAGCCGCGGGTTTCAACCAGGTAGTCAAAGAGCAGAGCGATGATGTAATTGGCCTGTATGAACGTGCCATCGGCGTCGACAATCCCAAAGCGATCGGCATCTCCATCGGTCGCGATGCCAATCGCCGCGCCCATTTCGCGCATCTTGTAACGCAGGTCTTCGAGCAGGTGATCGTCGGGTTCGGGGGCGTGACCTCCGAAGAGCACGTCGCGGCTGTCGTGGACCGCGGCCACGGTTATGCCGGCCTCGCGCAGGAACGCGTCAGAATAGCCCCGGGCTGCGCCCCACATGGGATCGAAGGCAATCTTGATGCCGGATTTCTTGATGACGTCGAGATCCACGATTTCGCGCAAACGCGAGAGATACATACGGCGCGGGTCGATAGGTTGCGCCTCGGCTTTTGTAGTGTGCGGCGTTTGCGGATTCGCATCAGTGAAGATGGCTGCGATCTCCGACTCGATAGCTTGCGTGACTTCAGGGAGCGCGGGTGCGCCATCGGGCGTCGAGAACTTGATGCCGTTGTATTCGGGCGGATTGTGCGAGGCGGTGAAGTTGATGGCGCCGTCGGCTTTCGACTGAATCACGGCATAGGAAATGGTGGGCGTGGGCGCGGGCTCCGCGATGACCAGCGGCGTAATGCCGTAGGAGGACAGGATGTCAGCGGCCATGGCGCAAAAACTTTCGCCCAGAAAACGTGGATCGCGCCCGACAATAACTTTGACTTTTGCCCCGTTCGACTTCTGCGACGACACGTAGCGCGCGATGCCGTGCACGGCCCGGTGGACATTGGCAAACGTGAACTCTTCGGCCATCACGGCCCGCCATCCAGATGTGCCAAACTTGATTTGCGTTGCCATCGGCTGCCTCGTATGCTTCGAGTGAAACTTGAACCTTCGATTCTTATATGGCCGATTTTATATGACCGACAAAAGGCTCGTTCTTACTACCTGCGGTTCGCTCGAAGAAGCCCTGAGCATCGCCCACGCGCTGGTGGAGCGGCAACTGGCCGCTTGCGTCAACATCGCACCCCAGATTGAATCCGTATATCGCTGGCAGGGCGAGGTCGAGACGGCAACGGAGTGGCTGCTCATAATCAAGACGACGGCAGACGCTTTCAATCGCCTGCGCGAGGCTTTGAGTGAGCTGCATTCCTACGAGCTTCCGGAGTGCGTTGAGATAGCCATTGAAGATGGGAGCGCGGCGTACCTGCAATGGATTGGAGAGTCGGTGCGTTGAGGGTGGAGAGCCGGGCGTCCCCGCCCGGCTGGACGGGTGAGGCGCCCGTTCCTCCACGAGCGCGCTAGATCCCGGCCAGCGCCTGGTCGAGATCGGCGAGGATGTCCTCCACGTCCTCGATACCGACGGAGACGCGGACCAGGCCGTCGGTGATGCCGATCTTGCGACGGCCCTCTTCGCCGATAGCGGCGTGCGTCATGGTCGCGGGATGCGAAATCAGGGTTTCGACTCCGCCCAGGGACTCAGCCAAGGAACAGACGCGCACCTTACGCAGCATCTTGTTGGCGTTCGCGAGCGATCCGGTTTCGAAGGCGATCATGGCTCCGAAGCCGGACATCTGCCGTTTGGCCAGTTCGTGCTGCGGATGATCGGGCAATCCGGGATAGAAAACCTTCTGCACCTTCTTGTGTTTCGAAAGATAGTCGGCGACCTTGCGGCCGCTGCGGTCATGCTGTTCCATGCGCACGGCCAGCGTCTTGACGCCGCGCAGGATCAGCCAACACTCGAATGGCGACAGAATGGCTCCGGCGCATTTCTGAAGAAACGCAAGTTTTGCCGCCTGCTCGGCTTTGGTGCAGACCACAACACCTCCCAGCCCGTCGCTGTGTCCGTTGAGGAATTTCGTGGTGGAGTGGACGACCATGTCGGCGCCGAGTTCGATCGGACGCTGGAAATACGGCGACATGAAAGTGTTGTCGACGACGACCTCGACGCCGTGCCGGTGGCTGAGTTCGCTGATGGCGCGGAGATCGCAAAGCTGCATCAGAGGGTTGGTCGGCGTCTCCAGGAATACCAGCCGGGTGTTCTTCTGGAACGCGCGCTCAACGTTATTGATGTCGGATGTATCGATGTACGTGAATGTCAACCCAAAGTTGGCGAGAACCTGATTGAACAGGCGCGGCGTCCCGCCATAGAGATTGTGGCCGGCGACGACGTGGTCGCCTGCTTTGAGCATCGTAGCGATGGCGTTGATCGCCGCCATCCCACTGGCGAAAACGCGCGATGCCGTTCCGCCTTCGAGCGCAGCCAGGTTGGTCTCCAACCGGTCGCGGGTTGGATTCGATACGCGCGCATATTCGTAACCTTTATGCTTTCCGATTTCTTCCTGCACGTAGGTGGAAGTCGCATAGATCGGGACCGTGACGGCCCCGGTGGCGGGGTCGGGCTCTTGGCCGACGTGGATGGCTTTGGTTGCGAAGCCGGATGGTTTGGGAATCAAAAATTTCTCCTGGGTCCGCTTGTCGCTGTTCGCTATTCGCTTTTCGCGCGAACGGTAAACGGCGTTCTTCTATATTCCGCCTTCGAAAATTTTCTTCGACAGATAGCGTTCGGCAGAGTCGGGGATCAGCGTTACGACGCGCTTCCCTGCCCCAAGCCGTTTTGCAACCTGCACCGCCGCATAGACGTTGGCGCCAGCGCTCGAGCCTCCGAGTACGCCTTCTCGCGCGGCAAGCTCTTTGACCATCCCGAAGGCTTGAACGTCGGTGACCATCATGATCTCGCTGCAAACCGAGCTGTCAAAATTCTTGGGGATGAAGCTCGACCCGATCCCTTCCACTTTGTGCGGACCGGGTTTGCCTCCGCCGAGCACAGACCCTTCAGTTTCTACGGCAACGGTGTGTACGTTTGGGAGGCGCTCTTTCAGAAATCGGGCAAGCCCCGTGAAAGTTCCGGCGGTGCCGCAGCCGACCGTGACGGCGTCGACGCGCCCATCCATCTGCTCAAAGATCTCGCGGGCGGTAGTTTCGTAGTGGTAGTCGGGATTGGCGGGGTTCTCGAACTGCGCGGCCATGAAGGCTGAGGGGTCGGTTGCCAGCAGGTCTTTGGCGCGATCAATTGCGCCTTGCATGCCCTCGGCTTCCGGGGTGCGGGTCACCTCGGCGCCGAGGGCCCGCATGATGATGACCTTTTCCTCCGAAAATCTTTCGGGGATGAACAGCCGGACCTTATAGCCGCGACTCACGCCGACCAGAGCGAGGCCGATGCCGGTGTTTCCGGCAGTGGCTTCGATGACGGTACCACCCGGCTTCAGCTTGCCTTCGCGCTCGGCGCGCTCGATCAAGCCAATGGCGGCGCGGTCCTTCACGCTGCCGCCTGGGTTCAGGTATTCGAGCTTGGCGAAAATATCGGCCGATCCCGGAGGCGCCAGCTTCTTCATTTGCAGCATCGGCGTTTCGCCGACGAGCTTGGAGATATCGTCGCTAACGCGCAGGCGCGAGTTTGTAGTGATTGACGGCACATTCCAGAGTAAGGAACAGAAGGGGAAGCGTCAATGCGAGGAATTGGTCGAGGAATTTGCGGTTCACATTTTGTCATCCTGAGCGCAGCGAAGGACCTATGCATTGGGGCGCATTCAAATTCATAGGTCCTTCGCTTCGCTCAGGATGACAGTTGACAGTATCACTCTACTGCGCCCCGGAAGCGGGCTCGGTTCCGGCGTAGTATCCGCTTTTCGTGCGGACGGTAAGTTTGCCATAGCTGCGCGAACGGGCGTCCACTTTCACTTGACGATAGCCGCCCTGGTTTTTCGGCGTCGTCGGTTTGTATCCAATGGTGTACTGGCTGCGGATATCGTGGGCCACGCTGCGGCTGATGGCGTCGACTTCGTCCAGCGTTCTGGGGAAGAAAGCGATGCCGCCAGTTCTCTCGGACATGATTTGCAGCGCGCGTTTGGCGTGCTTCGGATGCTCTTCCTTCTCCAGGATGCCAATGGCGTAAACGGTTGGTCCATTCTCACCCTGCAGACGCCGTACAGCCTGCTCGAGAGTTTCGGCGCTCTCGTTGTCGTCTCCGTCCGTTACCACAAAAATGACTTTCTTTTCGAGCCTCGCCTCTTTCTTCAAGTGGTCAGCGGAGGCTACGACCGCATCGTAGAGCGCAGTGCCGCCGCGAGTCTCGATTTTTTCCAGCCCCTCTTTCAGCTTATTGATGTTGGAAGTGAAATCCTGATCAAGGTAGTACTCGTCGTTGAAATTGACGATGAACACCTCGTCGTTTGGGTTTGAAGACCGCACCAGATTCAGGGCCGCGGCATTCACCTTTTGCCGCTTCTCGCGCATGGAACCAGAGTTATCGACGACGATGCCCATGGCGACGGGGATGTCTTCGTGGCGGAATGAGGTAATGGTTTGGAGGCTCCCATTCTCGTAAACGTTGAAATCGCCCTTATCAAGGCTGGTGACGATGCGTTGCTTGTCGTCGATGACGGTGGCATGCAACACGACTTCTTCAACCTGCTTGCGGAAAACGAAGACGCCGCTGTCGGAGGAATCCGGATTCTGGGCAGAATTCGGAGAGACGGGCTGCCCCGCGGAAGCTGACGCAGGTGCAGGTGATTGGGAACTTGAATCCGGGGCCGCAGGCGACTGGCTCGGGGCTCCCCCTTGCGCTAGAGAGTTAGCCATGAATAAGGTTGTCAGGAGGAAGAGAAGCAGTGGACGAACGTTATTCCGTCGGCGCATAGTAACCCGTCTTGGCGTAGACCCGGAGCGGCGGCAATCCTTTTGGCGGCAAAAGCTTCACTTTTATTTTACGCCATTTGCCATCGCGCACTGGGTTCTTTGGACGGTATCCGATGACATATTGGTTGCGCAACTCGATGCCGATTTTTGTGGAAACATCCGCCAGGTCGTTCGGGTTATCAATGGTAAAAGCCCGGCCACCCGTCAGTTCGGTGACATCGCTGAGCAGGGCAGGTCCGAGCCGCTCTTCTTCGGTCGGGAAGTAATGATCGTAGATACCGATGGCATAGATGAGAATGTCGGCCTCTTTGACCATGGAACGGATCTCGCCTTCCGTATAGCGGCTATGGTTGTCACCGCCGTCGGAGATGATCAGCAAAGCCTTCTTCGGATACTTGGCCTGGCGCATTTTGGTGACGCCGAGGTAAATGGCGTCAAGCAGCGCCGTGCGGCCCCTGGGAACGGTGTATAGGAGCCGCCCCTGTATCTCATCCACCGAACTGGTGAAATCGGCAATCTCCTCCGGCTTATCGGCGAAGGCGATCATGAAGAATTCGTCTTGCGGGTTGGCGGTCTTGAAAAACTCGACAACCGCCTCGCGGGCGCGCTCGATTTTGCTGCTCATGCTGCCGCTCATGTCAAAGATCACGCCGATCGAAACCGGAGCGTCTTCGCTGGAGAAAGTCTTAATCTCCTGCTGGTCCTTGTCTTCGAAAAGGTTGAAGTTCTCGCGGTCGAGGCCGGTGACGAGCCGGTTTAAGGGATCGGTGATCGTGACCGGCACCAGGACCATGTCGACCTGTACCTTCATGGGCTTGGTGTGGGTTTTGAACGCTGGATCAATGTCGGGCGCTTTCGGAGCCGGTGGCACGACGCGGGGCTGGATGTGGACGTCCTCAGTTGAAGTCTGGGCAAGAAGCGGAAGGGCGCCGCACACAGCAAACACCAGAAGAACAGCGAAGGAGAATCGAGCCGAGAAGTGTTTGCCGTACAACATAGGCCCCACTAAATCCGCGCCTTGGACGGGAGGCGACCCGCGCATCCCAGGGCGCCGGCCACAACAAGCTCTCTAAGCCGGATACTAGCACAGTCTCGAAAAAGTGTTGTCATCTTTTCGTCAACGACGGCGACTCTTGAGTGCAGAATTCCCAAGCTGGCTTCCGACTCTGCGCATCTTTTTTCTCTTTTTGCTCTTGGGGCCGGACTTTGGGCCGGGTCCAGATCGTCCCTGCTACAATTCTGCGTTCCCCCTATGGCAATTATTTCCCCATTTCGAGCTTGGCGCTACGACCCTGAGCGCGTGCCGATCCAGCAGGTAATGACCCAGCCCTACGACAAAATTACCCCCGCTATGCAGGAAGGCTACTATCAGGCCAGTCCTTATAACCTGGTGCGGATTATTCTCGGGAAACGCCTGCCGGGGGACGACGACGCCGAGAACGTCTATACCCGGGCGGCGGCGTCCTTCCAGAACTGGCGCCAGACAGGCGTTTTGCGGCGGGATCCAGAGCCTTCGATCTACCGCTATTCCCAGACATTTAGCGTTCCGGGAAGTCAGGCGCGCGCCGAGCGGCGGGGCTTCATCGGACTCGGCCGGATCGAGGAATATTCCGCGGGCGTCGTGTTCCGGCATGAGCAGACGCTGGCCAAGCCGAAGGCTGACCGACTGGACCTGCTGCGCGCAACTCGCGCCCACTTCGGTCAAATCTTCATGCTGTATAGCGGGGCGGGCAAAGTGGATGCCCTGCTCGATGCGACGGCAGCCAAAAACGCGGCGGCAGCCAAAAACAAAGACGCCGACATCGAGGTCACCGACGGGTATGACGTGGTGCACCGCGTCTGGAAGATCTCCGACCCCTCGGTCATTGCCTCCGTGCAGGAACAGTTCCTGGATCGGAAGCTGATCATCGCCGACGGCCATCACCGCTATGAGACTGCCTTGACTTATCGCAACCAGCGGCGAGCCGACGCCGAGACGGGGCCGGACCTTCCCGCTCCTTACGACTCGGTCATGATGACCTTCGTCGACATGGATCATTCTGATTCCGATAAAGATCGCCCGGGCCTGGTGATTCTGCCGACGCACCGGCTCGTGTTCGGCCTGCCATCTTTTTCGGCCGCACAGTTTCAAGCGGAGGCCCAGAAATTCTTCAATGTGGAAGAGGTCGATGCCGGAATCGATGCGGCGCGCGCCACCGCCATTCTGCGGCAGGCAGGGCACGCAGGAACGGCGCTGCTGGCGGTCACGGCCGGGCGCGCCTTTCTGCTGCACTCCCCGAAGGCCATTGGCACTCGCTTGTTCGGAAACCTTTCTCTGCGCCAGCAAGCGCTGGACGTCGTGCAATTGCACAAGTGCCTGCTGGAAGGCGTTCTGAAGATCTCGGAGGAAGCCATCCGCAATCAGGAAAACGTTTCGTATTGTCGTGAGGCCGCCGAAGCGCTGATGCAGGTGCAAAGTGGAAAGGCGCAAGTGGCGTTCCTCATGAATCCGGTGCGCATGGAGCAGGTTCGTGATATCGCCTTTGCCGGCGAAGTGTTGCCCCAGAAGTCCACCGATTTCTACCCCAAGTTGCTGAGTGGGCTCACGATTTATGCGCTGGAGTAGCATAAGGTGGAATGGAGAGCCGGGCGTCCCCGCCCGGCTGGACCCTTCGACTTCGCTCAGGGCAGGCTCGCGAGATGCCCGTCCTTAGGGCCCTGGCGCAAGCAGCACTGGACGGGGTAGGGTTTAGCAGAAGTGCCCTCCATCACGACGCCGACGACTTTGACAAAGAAGGCTCTCGCCATTCTGTTGGCCACCTTGACGCTTCTATCCGCGGCGCCCTCTGCGGATGAAAAACACATCTCCGTCTACTCTCCGGTTGCGATCTATACCCTCCCGGTTCTGGACCGTGACGGCCAAGAGTATGTCGGCCTCCTCGAACTTCTGGAACCGCTTGGCCGCGTAAGCAGCGAATCACAAGGGCGGCGCTGGAGGCTTCGCTATAACGCGGTGGATGCTGAGTTTGTTGGGGGAAAAACGCGGGCCAGGATTCATGGGCGCGATTTTGATTTCACGGCTCCCTTCCTGATTGAAGACTCGCGCGGATTGGTTCCGCTAAGCTCGCTGAGCGCGTTGCTGCCGCGCTTTCTCGGAACGCCGGTTAATTTTCGCGAAAGCGCGCGCCGGTTATTCGTCGGCGATGTCGGCATCCAAATCAGTTTCCAATTGGACGCGAGCAACCCGCCCCGGTTGGCGCTGAATTTTAGCGCTCCGGTGAACCCGGCGATCTCCACGGAACCGGGCAGGCTGCGCATGGTCTTTAAGCGCGACCCGGTCGTGTCCCCGGGAAGCCAGTCTATTTCTTTTGACAACAAGGTCATCACGCATGCCAGTTACTCCGAGAACAACGGTGACGCCGAATTAGACGTGGCTGCGAATCAGTCGCTGATGGCAAGTTTCAGCAACGACCGAAAGACGATCATGATTTCGACGATCATGGTTTCGGCGACGCCGAGTGGCGTTGGAACTGGACCGCAGAATCCGGCGCAGGCCCCACCGGCGGCGAACATGGCCCCGAGCAATGTCAATGTCAACGTCCATCGCATTCTGGCCGTGGTCGATCCCGCGCACGGTGGCGACGAACGCGGCGCGGCCTTGACGGATACGCTGGCCGAGAAAAATGTCACGCTGGGATTTGCGCGGCTGCTGCGACATGAACTGGAGATTCGGGGGTTCGCGGTTGCGTTGCTGCGTGACGGAGATAGCAGTTTGACTCTGGATCAGCGCGCCGCCGCGGCCAACGGCGCGCGCGCCGGAATCTACATCAGCCTGCACGCGGCTTCGCAAGGCAGCGGCGCGCGCGTGTACACCGCGCTGCTTCCGGTCGAGGGAACGAGCAAAGGAATCTTTCATGCGTGGAATGCCGCACAGGCGCCGGCTTTGCCCATCAGCCGCATCGTGTCGGCGGCAATCGTCGCCGAGATGCAGAAAAGAGCATTCCCGGTTCGAGCATCTTCCGCTTCGCTGCGGCCGCTGAACAATGTGTTCATGCCCGCGGTCGCGGTGGAACTGGCGCCCGGAGCGGACGGTGTCGCCGATTTGACCTCTGCCAATTATCAACAGCGGGCCGCGTCGGCGATTGCCGATGCGGTCGTTTCCGTCCGCGACCGCCTGGGGGTTCAACCATGAGGGTGCAACGATGATCCCTAGGCATCTTCTGATCGGTGTGGCCGCGCTGCTAGTGCTGGTGGTGGCGATGGGAATCTATCTGCGCCACATGCGGCGACAGGCTGGGGAACTGGAGTCTCCGGCGGCCGACGCGTTGCCCGTCGCTCCCCCGGCCTCCGGTCCGACGGAAACGGTGACTCTGTATGTGGCGGATGACGCCGCCGGCATGCTCCGCCCGCGATCGGCGCAGATCCCTCTTCCCGGAGGACGCCAGCAGCGAGCCGAGGAATTGTTGCGCGCGCTGCTCCGCATCTACCAGCAACCGGGCGCGGCCCATCCTCTGGCTCCGGCGGCGGACATCCGCAGCATCTACCTGGTCGCTCCGGGCGCGGCCGTCATCGATCTGAACGCTGCCTTCGCCGACCAGCACCGCTCCGGCATTCTCAGCGAGCAGCTCACCGTGAATTCGCTGGTGGAAACGCTGGCCGTCAACGTTCCGGGAATTCAGCGAGTCAACATCCTGGTCGAGGGTAAAGCGCGCGACACGCTCGCCGGACACGCGGACCTGAGCGAAACGTTCGACGTGACGACGGTTGAGCAGGCGGGCGGTCAGTAATCTCAAAATGCGACTGCATGTTTACTCTTTAGTTACTATACCTGTTTCCCTGATTTTTTTTATTTCTCGTTCCTTTAGAATCATAGGTTTAGGAGAAAATTCCCGCCAAATCTTTGAGTTTTAAGGACTTATATGCAAAATATTCCGGAATAAGGACTTATCCCGTTTGAAGCCTCCAAAAATGGTTTTGGGGCAGCTTCGAGGGCCGTCTTAGTGGACGAACCTCGAAACTGCCCCAATCGAATAATCATTGTCGCGCGCATTGGATTTTAAGTCAATGAAATTCGATCATGGATGGTATTCGGCGAAAAAATTCAAGGGCCCGGCCCGAGCGGGGCTTGGACGGCCACCCGCCCTGGCAAGTCCAACGCGTTTAGGTTTTCGCCCCGGTCTTCGTCTTAAGCTCGGCGGGTCGTTTTTCCGCTTCTGTCGCCAAGAGAGGGGCAGAATAAACGTACTCCAGAACGGCGCGTGTCAGGTCGTCGCGTCGGAATCTTCTAGCCGCCTTCTATCCGCCCCGCTCGAACTCGGTAATAACGCTGACCACCATCTCGACGCATTGGACGGGAAACTTGCCCACGGCGGTCTCTGATGCCAGAACGAGGCTATCGGCGCCGTCGTCCAGCGTGTTGTAAATGTCGTTGATCTCCGCCAGCGTCGGCACTGGGGAGCGCACCATCGATTCCAGCAAGTTGGTAGCAACGTAGACGGGACGGCCGATGGCTTTTACACGCCTGATGATGTCCTTCTGGCATGCGGGGATCTGTTGCAGCGGCACTTGCCGTGACAGATCGCCACGATCGATCAGGATCGCGTTGGAGAGCCGGGCGATCTCCTCCAAGTGGACAATACCGCTGCGCGATTCAATTTTTGAAATCAGGGTTGCATGCGGACCGATCAATTCCCGCATCTGCTGCACGTCCTCCGGCCGGTTGGCGAAGGAGAGCGCATAATGATCGACGCCCATTTCACGCCCAATCTCGATAGCCTTGCGGTCCTTGAGTGTGATGGCGGGCAGATCGATCTCGCGATGCACGTTGCACGCCTTGTTGCTGCCGACGCGGCCCGCCTTGCGAACGCGCAGAACGGCCCTCTCGCTGTCAATCTCCATGACTTCAGCCACAACCGCATGGAAATCGATGGTGATCAGGTCGCCCGGTTCCAACAAATCAATCGTGTCCGGAGGCGTGAGATTGAAATTCTTAGCATCGCCATAAACGGAATGGCGGTGAAGTTGGATGAGGCTGTCTTTTTTTAAACTAGTGGGTGCGACTTTGAACGATCCAGTCCTCACCTGCGCCCCTTCGCTGTCCAGGCAAATCGGCACAATCGAGTGTTGCTGCAGAAAAGCGATGGTGGGACCGACCCGCTCAATTGGCGTGTGAGAAAGGTTGATGCGAAACAGGTTCACGCCGAGTTCCTGAAGACGCCGTATGACCTTGGGTTTCAGCGAAGCTGGGCCGACGGTGCAGGTGACCTTAGTCTTAGTAGGAGGCGCAATACTCCGTCCCATGGTCCGACCGCCCGCGATCTCGGATCGTTCTCTCATCCCCGTAACTTGCATAATCTTCCCTTACCAAGACTGCGGCGAGTGCCTCCGCTCGCGCCCGAATTGGTCAAATAAGTCTTGCCACCATCGCTTGCGTTTCGAGGCAACATCGACCCGCACGCTCGGGTCACAAATCAAATCACAGAATTCTCAGACCGGATCAGTGAGTTCCAATCTTCCCCCGTTGACCAGTAGCCGCCCTAGGAAGGTCTTGGACTTCAGGAATAGCTTGGCGGCGAAATAGCGCGGGTAGAGGATGCGCATGAGGCTGAGCCTCGGCCCCAGCGGAGCCCGGCTGCGGCGATCCGTGGTCAGGGAGTAGCCAAATTCCTCCAGACAGTCTCCGATCAAGGCCTCCAGAGCATCCACCTCCGGTGGGGAAAGCTTATTTTTCCATCGGTCGATCGGACTGAAGGTCTCCGGGCTGGACTCTTCTTTCCACACCGTGTTCGGAGAAGCCACGCGTCCGACACTGTTCTTTTGAATGCGGCCATAGTCAAGATCGTGATCCAGAAATTCTCCAACCGCGCGCAAGGTTTTCTCGGGATCGCGAACCAGGTCTTCGTAGCGCACTTCAAGGTAATCGTTGGGAAACAGCTTTCCGCAACGTCTTCCCATCTGCACCGTCCATTGCCAAAGCAGCGCCCAGGCGTAGAGGGCGCGTTCTTGAGTCTGCCCGAGACCGTCAGCTCCATGTTGTAACTTCATCGAGAGCGCGGCATCGCGGCCGTCACGAACGACGTGCACAAACAAAGCATCAGGAACCTCTTGCTTGACGGTTTCCATATACATGATGTTGTCAATATCGTAAGAAGCCCAGCGTTGGACATTGGCCCGGCGCGCCAGCTCTCCGAGAGTAATTCGCAAAAAGTCGCCGCCGCTTTTGCATTCTTGCACAATTTTGGACCGCAGTTCTTCGGGACCGAAACCAGTTCGACGGAAGGGCTTGCTCCGCAGCCAGATTTGTACCATCCTCTCGCGATTCCTGGGCACCGACGGGTCTCCGGACATCGCGAGCAGAGTTGAATGCAAAAACGGGGAAGCGTGATAAAGCGGAAATCCACCGGCGGAAAGCAAGCTATCGTAGAGAAGAGCCGTGCCGGAACGGTGACAGCCAATCACAAACACCGGCGATTGTTTTCGTGCCGTCACGTCTATTTTGATCCTCCACGCTCGTCTGTTTTTCTCAACAAACTTTCACGTAATTTTCATCATTCCGTAACACTACTCATTTCTCTAACAAAGTCTATGAAGATACTTGTGTTTATGCAATGGTAGAAAAGTGCCCTCGCAAACTCGACCCACCTAGTGACTTTGGTAACTTTTTTTGATGCGTTCAAATCACCCGGATCGCCTTGCTGTTAACGTCAACTGAGCAGGTCTCCGTTACGTTAGTACTCTCATTTGCGCATCGTCGGTACTCTTTGCCTTCCCGCCGAACCCTTGGACAATATCAATCAAGCGCCTCAGTTCGCCTCGCAAGCTTTTGGAGCAGCCGGGGAAAGGTCTTAGAACTGCACACGGATGATCGAAGGTCCAAACAGCACGAATCGTACTTTTGCCTGGCTGCGATCTAAGAACGTTCGCGGAAAGCAAATGGTGCGCGTCATCGTAACCGTGGTAGTCACCTTGGCTCTCCTCGCGCTGTCCAAGTATGAGTTCCACGCTGATCTTCGGCTAGACCAGATCGTGTTCGTGGCCTTGGGGTGGGTCTTGGCGGTCGTGATCCATCGTTCCCAGGCCGAAGCAGTCGCCCAAGCCCCCCTCGTTCGATCCCAAGAGCTTTTGCAGCAATCCCAGAAAATGGAAGCCATCGGTCGCCTCGCCGGCGGAGTGGCCCACGATTTCAATAACTTGCTCGCAGTGATTACCGGCTACAGCGATCTGCTGTTGGAAAGTCTGGCTTCATCTGAGCCCGATCAGCGGAAGGTTGAGCAGATCAAACAAGCTGCCAACAGCGCGGCTTCCCTCACGCGCCAGCTCTTAATGTTTAGCCGCCAGCAAGTCGTTCAACCGGTGATCCTGGACATTAACCAGACCGTCGGCAATATAGAAAAGATGCTCCAGCGCCTGATCAAGGAGAACATCGAATTTACGGTTGTGCTGGATCGCCACCTGGATCGCGTAAAAGCAGATCCTGGGCAGATCGAGCAAATAGTCCTGAATCTGGTGGTCAACGCGCGCGACGCCATGCCAAACGGCGGAAAGTTGCGCATCCAGACGAGCAACGCGCATCTGGAGAAAGACTCCCCTCAGGCTGGAGCAGGCGAACCACGCGGCCGCTTCATATTGCTGGAGGTGACCGACACAGGAACAGGCATGGACCAACAAACCCAGGCGCGCATCTTCGAACCATTCTTCACTACGAAAGCAGTGGGCGAGGGCACCGGGTTGGGCCTGGCGACGGTCTATGGAATAGTAAAGCAGAGCAATGGCCATATCGAAGTCCAAAGCACGTTGGGGCACGGCTCGTCTTTCAAGATCTATCTTCCTGCTGCCGAGCAAACGGAAGCAGACCAGGAGTCGCGGAACAACAGTGCGGAAACTGCTTTTTCGGGAGAAACCGTGCTCGTCGTCGAAGATGCGAAGCCACTTCGTGGTTTGATTTGCGAAGCATTGAGCGCGTCTGGGTGCACCGTGTTATCTGCGCGGGATGGCCGGGAGGCCTTGCAAATAGTCAACGAACGGAAAGGTGTGATCGACCTGCTGTTGACGGATGTGATTATGCCCGGAATAAGCGGCCCAGCTCTCGCAAAACAGGTTCGCTCACTTCGCCCCCGGACGAAAATACTCTTCATGAGCGGATATAGCGGCGAGTTTCTCCCGGACATGTTGACACCGGGTGTGTCGTTCATCCAGAAGCCCTTCACAGTTGCCGATCTGGCGCGCAAGATTCACAAGATGCTGGCCGGCAAACCCAAAGAAACTTCGGCAAGCGCTGCCGCTCACTCGTAACCAACCGCCGCAGTTCGATCGACCTCGCTCTCACGATGAACAGCGAACTACTGCTTAGTCTCTGACGCACCTTACTTCTCTAGAAGCTGGGTCGGTATAGCTATGCTGTCCCGCCGGACATGGTGCACCCGAGCCCCGCTGGTCCCGCTGGCCGGACTGCCCCTGGTCATCCCGATGGTCCCGATCGCCGGACCGCCCCTGGGCACCCTGCGGTCCAGGGGGCCCTTGCTGCGGGCTTGTGTTGCAACCGCTAATAAATATGGCTAGCAAAATTACCACCGTAGCTAGCGATCTCTTCATTTGATTCCTCCTCATGTTCTGATGCTGCTCAATGCAATATGCCGCTACCGTAGACGATGGTACACAGCGGGAATAGTACACATGTCGTACCAGCGCGCACTGTTCTATTTTGCTCAGTTATCTAGGATGATTTTTAGCCTTCATTTAGTACAGGACTCATTATTGGGCGGGCGGGGATTTCGGTCGGGTGCGGCGTTCCACTTACCTTGGACACCGGCACACAGATGGGTTTGTGATGAAAAACGTCGGGGGCCTGAGTGCGGAAGTGGGAACGCTCGCAGCATCCCACTCATCGCAAAAAAAACGCGATGAGTGGGGCACCAGCTTGTTATACTAACCCAAAATTCCAGTTGGAGGTGTTCTTTGCGAATCCACGTTTTGCGGCTTTTGGTGTTTTTGCTGGTGTGTGTGGCGGCAGTTCCCTGCAGGGCACAGGATAAGGTGACGATCCTCTATGACGCGTTCGGGGAATCGAAGGAGTTGACGAAGGATTGGGGATATTCCGCTTTGGTTGAGCACAACGGAAAGCGAATTCTGTTCGATACGGGGAATGATGCCGCGATTTTTGAACACAACGTGAAGGCGCTAGGCATAGACCTGACGAAATTGGATTTTGTGGTGATCTCGCACCGGCACGCAGACCACACGACGGGGTTGAGATATGTGCTGAAGGTGAATCCGAACGTTACGGTGTATGTGCCTGCGGATGGGACGAATGGATTTGGGGGAGCGCCGCTTCCGAAGACGTTTTTGCGGGCAGATGAGAGCTTGCCAGTGAGAATGCGGTATTTCGGGGGAACAGAGCCGGAATATTTCACAGCGGGCAAGCTGTATGACACGGGGAATTTTGTGTTGGTGAATCAGTTGACGGAAGTATCGCCGGGGATTTTCCTGGTGCGGACAGTTTCGCAGAAGAAAGGGACGCTGGAGCTGCCGGAATTGACGCTGGCGATCAAGAGACCCAACGGATTGCTGCTCGTGGATGGTTGCTCGCACGCGGGGATTGAAGCGATTTTGGAAGCGGCAAGCGCGGTGGATCCGAGGACGGAGATTGTGTTTGGGGGATTGCACCTGGTAACGACGCCGGTGGAAGAGATTGATGTGCTGGTGGAGAATTTAAAGACGAAGTGGAAGGTGCAGAGGATTGCGCCGGGACATTGCACAGGTGAGCCGGCGTTTGCGCGACTGAAGAAGGCGTACGGGGAGAACTATTTGTATGCGGGGTTGGGAACGAAGATGGAGCAGTAAGAATGGCGCACATCCAGGAATGGGGCAATCTGCTTGTACTTGGCAGGTAACGGCTTCTGGGAAGCGAAAAACTGGGCTACGAATGGATGGTCAGGTGTGTCAATTCTTTTGTGTAAACGGCCAGGTTTTGTTTTTGGGGATGGGGTGCCGGGGAAGGGGGCAGTTCCCCTTCCCTGGCCCAGCGATTTAGAAGCAACCCCGGTTTCATTGCGTAACTC
>Ga0208821_1000687_pt1 | contig 24197 bp, 19 predicted proteins | sample June2015DPH_20_5_FD_184720 | JGI IMG/M metagenome (GOLD analysis project Ga0208821, IMG submission 184720) | Peatland microbial communities from SPRUCE experiment site at the Marcell Experimental Forest, Minnesota, USA - June2015DPH_20_40... | ecosystem: Environmental > Terrestrial > Soil >... | reverse complement strand
GAATCCACCACCAACCGTTGGTTTGAAAACCTTGATAATCTTTGGTCTGTCGTTTGTAAAACAACTCGCTCATGGTCTTGTCAAAAGATTCGCAGGCTATGTAACATTACTTAATGCGTTTGTATTAAATAAGAGTTTACCATTAAAAGATTTAGTTGGATAGGATATTTTTAACTCAAAGGTCACTTTATTAAGAATAACACTTTAACCTCTTTTCGTGGTATGTTGTCTTGAATAGGATTCTATTGAAATTGTCTGATTGGACATATAAAAATTTAAAGGTAAGAGGGAATGATGAAAAAGCAATATCAAGTGGCGATTGTTGGAGCTGGTCCATCAGCCATTTTTGCCGCTCTCACCTTGTCGCAGGGTGGCATGAAAGATTTGGTGATTCTTGAGAAAGGAAAGGATATCCATGAGAGAAAAAGAGGGAGAGGAATGGAACTCCTGTGTGGCTGGGGAGGAGCAGGTGCCTTCAGTGATGGTAAGCTGACTCTCTCACCAAAGGTAGGTGGATTCTTAGGCGACTTCACTCCGCAGAACCAATTGGTGAATCTCCTCAAAAAAGCGGATGAGATCTATCTTTCATTTGGTGCCCCGAAAGAGGTCTTCGGTCAATCCTCTGGTAAGACTGAAGCCCTGTACCAGGAAGCGAAGCTGGCAGGATTAGAATTCATTCCAATGGAAATCAGACATCTGGGAACTGAAAACTGTGTGCCTCTCTTGAAGAAGATCCGAAATGCCCTGGAGGAAAAAGTGGACGTCCTCTTTAATACCCCCGTGAAAGAGATTCTCGTTGAGAATGGAAAGGCCGTGGGGGTATTGCTTGGGAATGGGACCCGGGTGAACGCTGACTATGTGATCTGTGGCCCCGGCCGTGTGGGAGCCCAATGGATCAAGAACGAAGTACAGCGTTTGGGAATCTCTTCTATACCAAGTCCAGTCGACATAGGAGTTCGTGTGGAAGCGCCTGCTCCCATTCTTCAAAAACTTACAGAAATTGCCTATGAGGCAAAATTTATTTACTATTCCAAGACCTTTGATGACAAGGTCCGGACCTTTTGTATGAATCCTTTCGGAGAGGTGGTTACAGAAACAATTGATGAGATCGTCACAGTTAATGGCCACAGCTATGCTAATAAAAGGACTGAAAATACCAATTTTGCCATCCTTGTTTCCAACACCTTTACCGAACCTTTCAACGACCCCATTGGCTATGGTAAGTATATTGCGAGACTGGCTAACCTTCTTGGGAATGGAGTGATCATTCAGAGATTGGGAGATCTACTCGATGGGAGGCGATCCACACCCGATCGGATCAATCGATGTATTACTCGACCTACTCTGATTTCAGCTACCCCGGGTGACCTCAGTTTTGTTCTTCCCTATCGTCATTTGAAGAGCATCATCGAGATGCTTGAGGCATTGGACCGAATAACTCCCGGCATTTTCTCCAGGCATACTCTCCTTTACGGGGTGGAGGTAAAGTTCTATACCAATCGGGTAAAAATCTCACCAGCCTTGGAAACGGATATACAGAATCTCTTCCTGATCGGTGATGGAGCTGGAATTACTCGCGGGTTGATGCAGGCTTCTATCAGCGGGATATTGGCGGGAGATGAAATTTTGAAAAGAACAGGCAAAGGATAGGCCATCAATCGCAATATGGCAAGCCTGACTCCAGATTTTCCCCTCCTTATTGAGGAATCAAATTCCCTTTCGATTTTAATAGAGCTATCCAATCTGAGAAGTAAAGATCGATCCTTTTTAAGTCCGCAGAGCTTAGGGGATTGTGATGCGCCATTACATTTCGGGGGTGCTCTAACTCATCGAGTTTCTGCGAGATCCATGATTGGGAAGGGAAGATCGCTTTGAAGTCATCCCAGTTCTTTGAAATTATCTTCTTTAAGTCGCCAAAATCCGAGTAATAGATCTCGTGTTGGCCACGCTTACCATGCCAAGGTTGTTCGGCTTCCTTTTGCATTCTTCCGCTGACTGTGACTTGTACAGGGTTGGCAACACTGAGCTTCCACCAGTTTTCCCCGTGTGTTTTCTCAAGGATGCGCTTGATTACAACACGAATTGAATTTTCCAGTACGTAGTATTTGGGATAGACAACCGCCATTCTTTTTGCATCCTCTGCAAGGGTTGTAGAAAGCAATGCATCAACTTGGGGAATATTGGCTTCCATTCTCACAACAGTAAATCTTTTGGCATTGTTGGACTTCTTCCTCATGGAACCGGATGCTGTGCTCTCAGACCCTTTAGGAATCAAAATACGGATGCGGTTGACAGTATCGGGGTCAAGGTACTTTGTTAGGTCTATGCCCTCTTGGTGTGCTATTACATATGTTGCGTCCTCTGTTGACATTGGCCCATGATCCTTCTTCATCTTTTTGACACGTTGTGAGAGACGCTGTGGCGTTACACCAAGGCGCTGAAGAAGGACAGTTCTTAGATCTCGCTTTATCGCCATACACTAAAATCTCCCTCCCTTCATCTAATGAATTCGAACTTGTGAATCCCCACACATAAAACACCCGACGGACTAAACCCAAGCCGATCCCAGCGTAGTCATCCAATTCTTATTCTGTAGACCAATTTTAAAACAAAGGAGAAACAAGAGTCGGGTAATCTCTCCTAATCCCTATCCCGCAGAATCATTGGCCGCATTTGGGGGGGGTTTTACTATGCTCTTCCTGCTTCTTCGCTTCTTCCGAATCGTTGAAAGCGCGACGCGCACCGTGTTTGCAGTGGTCCCGCATATCTCAGCTATTTCCTTTGGCTGGAATCCAGCACTGCTAAGCATCATGATCTTCTCCTGCTGTGGCTTATCTGCCACGAAGGACAGCGCAGCCAAACGAACCAGCATATGCAACTTTCGCGAAATCGCGTCATACTGTTCATTGGTCACTTTTAGTCTCCTTTCCCTTTGCTCGTTTCTTTTTCATGGACAGCGTCGCAGTAATGTAGTTAATAGGCTTCCCCACAATGGAAGCTACCTCTGAGGACGATAACCCCAGTTCAGAGAGTCGTTGGATTTTTGTAGCCGGGCGAACTGCTTCGGGTCCGCCGGATGCCTCCATCTGGAGCGCAATAAGAACATCGAGACGCCGAATAATTTGTTTGAGTAAAGTATCATTATCCATCCAAGCCTCCTCTATTGCGTTACTAATGATAAAATGCTCGTATTTATATAAAACTATGACACTTATATCACAAGGCATTAGGCAATGTCAAGTTAAATCTCATAATGGGTATTTCAAATAGAATTGAAGGAAGCAAGGAGGGTCAGATCTTCAGATCTCAGAATGAAACACCTTTTTGAATAATATCACCTACTGTGTTTCTATGATTTTCCCCATCCTTTTTGTGCGTAGGAAATATCACGGGTAGGATTGTGTCAACGACTAAAATCGCAAGGGACATGGGGCATGGAGCATGATTCTAGGATCGTAAGGCGTGAGGAGTGAGGTGTAAACTCTAAAATGCAAATAGAATGACAATGAGCATGGGACATAGCGTGAATCGGGAAGCCTAAGCAGTAAGGGGCGAGGGGGTAAGCGAAATTACATTATTTAGGCGCCAAGAATTTCATTGAGTCCCTCAATAATGATATCGAGTTCTTCGGTTTTAACCCTTCCAATCTTCTTCCCTATTCGCTCGACGGAAAGGGTACGAATCTGGCTTATTTTAACCCATGAGGGTTTTGGCAATCCTGATCCAACAAGTTCATAAGTCAATGGAAAGCCTGCACGTTGCGGCTGACTGGTAATGGCGACCGCAATGACTGTGCCTGAATGTTCGTTAAAAACATCCTCGCTTAGAATCAAAACAGGACGCAAACCCGCCTGCTCTCGTCCCCTCACAGGATTCAAGCCAGCCCGAACGATATCTCCTCTCAGTATTCGGGCCATTGTTCTGCCTCCGCTGAGAGACCTTCCTCGGCAAGTGCCTTTTCGAATTTGGGGTCAAGTTTGGCACATTCCCGAGCTAACCGGCCTTTTTCCAAATTCCTAAGTTTTTCTTCTACCGCATCCTGAATGACTTTACTACGGCTCGGGAAAATCCTGTTCCTGACAAGACGATCCAGTCTTTTCACTGTTCCCTCATTCAAGGAAATAGCAATTTTTGCAGTAGCCATAATCCACCTCCGGTATTACTATAAATCATACCAAGTCTATTTGCAATGAAATATTTAAAACGTGTCCCTGCCTACCGCAGATAGGCGTGTCGGTGATCCGTGTCCGACAATTCATAAAACGCATAGGGCATAGGGCATGGGGCATAGCACTAATTTCGTGACCGTGTCCGTTGTCCGTGTCCGAAACTTCAAAAAACCCTGAATTTATAAGCCTTGCGAAAGGCGTGAGGAGTGAGATGTAAGAGGAAAACAAGGCGTCAGGTGTGAGGAATAACTGATTATAGTAAAATCCCTCCCACCTCCCTTTGCCAAAGGGAGGGTTAATCTCATTTTTTTCTGAAATAGAAAAATATTTGATACGTGGCGGGCTCTACGCTTTGCTCATCCGGAGCACGGGTTTGATGGTGTCGCCTCGTTTGGAATCGGCAATGGCTCGATTGATATCCTCGAACTTATAAAATTTGACAAGCCGGTCGAAAGGAAACTTTCCTGCGAGGTACAGCTTAATCAGTTTAGGTATGAAATGCTGCGGCACGGCGTCACCCTGAATAATACCCAGAGTTCTCCGTCCCTCTGGCAGCGCATCCGTGCCCTCCTCTCCAGTGAGGAGCGCCACAATACCATGCGGATTCAACACGCTTATGGCGAGCTGGTGCATCTCTGGATTGCCTGTGGTCTCGACCACGTAATCCACGCCTCTACCGGTGACATCGGCGATGCGAGTAGCGACGTCTTGATGCCGATTATCAATCGCGTGGGTTGCGCCCAATTCCAGCGCAAGCTTGAGTCGCTTGGGTTTGATGTCAATACCGATGATCGGGTCGGCCTTGACGAGCCGCGATGCCATGACCGCTGCTAAACCGACCGCTCCAGTACCGAAGACAGCGATGCTTTCTCTCCGTGAGACCTTAAGCGAGTTCATCACAGTGCCGGCGCCGGTCTGCAGGCCGCATCCCAGAGGGGCTAAAAGATCAAGAGGAAGGTTTTTGGAAACCTTGACGAGGTTTCGTTCCGTGGCCAAAGAGTAGTTGGCGAACGAAGACTGGCCGAAGAAATGTCCCCGTACGCCACTGCGCTGCAACCCGTTGCTGCCGTCTGGCCGCTGAAAGCCAAAATTTAATTCATACAGGCGCGTGCAATGCGCAGGCCTTCCGTTCCGGCATTGCTGGCAGAGGCCGCAGGATTGATACGAGAGCACCACATGATCCCCAAGCTTGACGCCCTTCACTCTCTTGCCTATCCGCTCTACTACACCCGCCCCCTCATGGCCCAGCACCACTGCGCCGTCAGCCTTGTCCCAGTCGTCACAGAAGTCTATATCGGTGCGGCAGATACCCGAGGCGACGAGGCGAACCAGGACTTCGTCGTCCCGTGGCCCTTCCATCCCTACAGACTCGATCTTCAGGGGGCCGCCTTTCTTGCGCAGAACGGCCGCCTGAATCCTGTGCGTTTGCCCGTCAGAATATCGATCCATTGCTTTCTACTAATCGGCCCATAATTGAATAGACACCTGTTGACCCCACCCCCACCCTTTCCCTCCCCCTGAAGGGGAGGGAAATCGTTATGTTCCTCGCCCTTCAAGGGGGAGGTTAGGAAGGGGATGGGGATCTTGCCGGAGCAGTATAATTATGTCTTCTCGATCATGGTTGCGTTAATACAAACGCAGAATCACTTTTGACATTCGGCTCGGCTCCCCCTCACCCCGCCCTCTCCCCACTGGGGAGAGGGCGGGGTGAGGGGTACAATAAGAAGGCTTGTCGGAACTCTTCAGGGTTTCTTGTGACGCCTGGCAGGCGGTTTATATAAGCCTTCCTTATTCGCGCCGAGCAGACCCGCCCGGTACGAACGCCCATCGACAAGCGAGAGATTAGCGATCATCCGCCGGGTCAGCAAGCAGACTTTACGGATCTCGTCTAACCGCTCTCCAATTCGCTCGAGAGTTTTATCACTCGTCATCCAGTTCAATCTATCAAAGGCTTTTAAATTCAAAGGCACCGTATAGCCTCGCATCGTCTTCTTACGCTCTACATTATAAAATTGCTCGAAATACGACATCACCAATTCATGCAACGTGACATAGATTGGCTCCCGGAATCGAAGACCTACAAAATTGGATTTGGCCACAGCCCCCCAGCGCCCGTCACGTTTGTACAGCGCAAGTAGATGGTCATCATCGTGGAGAATGGCAGGCATATTCAAAATCAGAGGTGGGTACCCGAGGAAGCGTAGTGCCGCAGCACCAAACAAAGCACCGTCGTAACAGTGAGCAACGCGATCTCGTAGGACACGCAACGGAGAGCGATAAATTGTTTCGAGACTGTATGGAAGCCCGTCGAGGAAATCTTGGATTTTCTTCGGGGTCGTCAGTCTGGCCATCACCTGCCGTTCAGATTTGGTCAATTTTAGATTAAAATCTTCAACGGCCGCCATCTGAATTCCTTAATCGCTCCAGTATATTCTAACAAACGAGACACGGGTCTTTCCAAGATTCAGGCAGCGAAAACCACCATTTGAGTATGGTCATGCCGACAGGGCTCCTTATCGATGATCAGCCTCCCGTTGTCTCTGTAGGCGTGTAAAAATCCGCCGCTTCGCCAGTCATAAAACAAACCTTCTTCTCTCATGTAATCCCCTCCTTCCTCAATGATCGATTTCAACACTGTAAATTTAATCCTTAACCCGCCAAAAGTAAACCCCGTTAGAAAATTCAGCGGGGTATTAAACCCCATCGGAATTATTCTAAGATTTAACCCCGCGACACAGCAGCACGGCACTATTTCTAACGGGGTAAACCCTTCTATTAAGGGCTGGGTTTTCACCCAGCCCTTAATAGATCCAAAAAAAAGCCTGCCATCTCTGGCAGGCTTTTCTCCCTCGCTTTCGCGAGAGCAAATTTTAATCTCGGCAACGTCCTACTCTCCCACACAGTTGCCCATGCAGTACCATCGGCGCTGAAGGGCTTAACTTCCGTGTTCGGAATGGGAACGGGTGTCTCCCCTTCGCCATGGTCACCAAGAAACTTTTCTCGTGAGGCGTAAAGCGTGAGTCGGAAGGGGGTAACCCCTCACGCTCTCACGACTTGCGACTTACGAATTATTTAAAGAATATGGATGAAGGAGATGGTAATATAATTGCAATTATGGTCAAGCCGATCGACCAATTAGTATCAGTCTGCTCAATACCTTACGGTACTTACACATCTGACCTATCAACCTTGTAGTCTCCAAGGGGTCTTATCCCGATATTGCTATCAGGAGGGATACCTCATCTCGGGGTGGGCTTCCCGCTTAGATGCTTTCAGCGGTTATCCCTTCCGAACACGGCTACCCAGCGCTGCGACTGGCGTCACAACTGGAACACCGTAGGTTCGTCCATCCCGGTCCTCTCGTACTAGGGACAGCTCCCCTCAAGTATCCTACGCCCACGGCAGATAGGGACCAAACTGTCTCACGACGTTTTAAACCCAGCTCGCGTACCGCTTTAATTGGCGAACAGCCAAACCCTTGGGACCTGCTACAGCCCCAGGATGCGATGAGCCGACATCGAGGTGCCAAACTTCCCCGTCGATATGAACTCTTGGGAGAAATTAGCCTGTTATCCCCGGCGTACCTTTTATCCGTTGAGCGACGGCCCTTCCATGCGGGACCGCCGGATCACTAAGGCCTACTTTCGTACCTGCTTGACTTGTTGGTCTTGCAGTCAAGCTCCCTTATGCCTTTACACTCTACGGCTGGTTTCCAATCAGCCTGAGGGAACCTTTGCGCGCCTCCGTTATCTTTTGGGAGGCGACCGCCCCAGTCAAACTACCCACCAGGCAATGTCCCCGATCCCGTTCAGGGACCCAGGTTAGAATTCCAAAACAATCAGGGTGGTATTTCAAGGTTGACTCCATCCCGACTAGCGCCGAGATCTCATAGTCTCCCACCTATCCTACACAGACTATTCCGAAATTCATTGCCAAGTTGTAGTAAAGGTGCACGGGGTCTTTCCGTCTTGCCGCGGGTAGACGGCATCGGCACCGTCAATACAATTTCGCTGAGTCCCTGGTTGAGACAGCGGGGAAGTCGTTACGCCATTCGTGCAGGTCGGAACTTACCCGACAAGGAATTTCGCTACCTTAGGACCGTTATAGTTACGGCCGCCGTTTACTGGGGCTTCGGTTCAACGCTTCTACCGTATTGCTACGGCATGACGGATCCCCTTAACCTTCCAGCACCGGGCAGGCGTCAGAGCCTATACATCGTCTTTCGACTTAGCAGACTCCTGTGTTTTTAGTAAACAGTCGCCACCCCCATTTCACTGCGATCACAATCTGCTCTAGGAGTAAATCCCTTCACAGATCATGACACACCTTCTTCCGAAGTTACGGTGTTAGTGTGCCGAGTTCCTTAACCAGGGTTCTCTCAAGCGCCTTGGGATATTCTCCCCACCTACCTGAGTCGGTTTGCGGTACGATCACCTGATTGACTCGCTAGAGGCTTTTCTTGACAGCATGGGCTCAGTCACTTACTCCCGATTACTCGAGAACGTCATCACCTCTCGGTGTTTGTAATTGGAACTCCGGACTTACCAAGAGTTCCCACCTACGGGCTTGAACCAGGGCATCCAACACCTGGATGACCTACCCTTCTGTGTCCCCTCATCGCTCAAACGCCAACCCGGTGGTACAGGAATATTAACCTGTTTTCCATCACCTACGCTTCTCAGCCTCGGCTTAGGAATCGACTAACCCTGAGAGGATTAACCTTGCTCAGGAAACCTTAGGTTTACGGCGTGCTAGTTTCTCATTAGCATTATCGCTACTCATGCCTGCATGATCCCTTCCATCTCGTCCAGGTGTCCTCACGGTCACCCTTCGCTCTACCATGGAATGCTCCCCTACCATCCCGTCTTGCGACGGGATCCGTAGCTTCGGTAATATGCTTAAGCCCCGTTACATTTTTGGCGCAGACTCACTTGACCAGTGAGCTATTACGCTTTCTTTAAAGGATGGCTGCTTCTAAGCCAACCTCCTGGCTGTCTGAGCGCTTCCACATCCTTTCCCACTTAGCACATTTTAGGGACCTTAGCTGACGGTCTGGGATGTTCCCCTCTCGTCCACGGAAGTTATCTCCCACGGGCTGACTCCCAAGATAACGTTTAACGGCATTCGAAGTTTGGTTGGGTTTGGTAATCTGGTAGGACCCCTAGCCCATCCAGTGCTCTACCTCCGTTAACGAATGTCCTGAGGCTATACCTAAATATATTTCGGGGAGAACCAGCTATCTCCAAGTTTGATTAGCCTTTCACTCCGATCCACAGCTCATCCGAGAAGTTTTCAACCTTCACCGGTTCGGGCCTTCATTCGCCATTACGCGAATTTCACCCTGGCCATGGATAGATCACTTGGTTTCGGGTCTACTCCATGCAACTGAATCGCCCATTTAAGACTCGCTTTCGCTGCGGCTCCTTCCTGTTGAGGAATTAACCTTGCTACATAGAGTAACTCGCAGGCTCATTATGCAAAAGGCACGCGGTCAGACAGGATCAGCCAAAGGCGAACCCTCAGCTAACCCAACGTCCTTCCACTGCTTGTAAGCATACGGTTTCAGGTACTATTTCACTCCCCTCATCGGGGTTCTTTTCACCTTTCCCTCACGGTACTAGTTCGCTATCGGTTGCCAGATAGTATTTAGCCTTGGAAGATGGTCCTCCCGACTTCCCACAGGATTTCCCGTGTCCCGTGGTACTTGGGTATCTTATCCAGGGATTCCAATTCCATTTCGTCTACGGGTCTATCACCCTCTATGGCGGGGCTTTCCAGCCCCTTCGACTATGGAAGTGGATTCTCCCCGAAGTCCCTGTGAGGACTTCCGATAAGAACCCGTTACCTCCCGTATACAACGCTCACAGGCTTTAACATATACGGAATTTAGGCTCATCCCCTTTCGCTCGCCACTACTCAGGGAATCTCGATTGATTTCTATTCCTGAAGGTACTGAGATGTTTCAGTTCCCCTCGTTCGCCTCCCGCCACTATGGATTCATGACGGGATATCCCGAAATTACTCGGGATGGGTTTTCCCATTCAGAGACCTCCGGCTCAAAGCTTGTTTAGCAGCTCCCCGAAGCTTATCGCAGCTTACCACGTCTTTCATCGCCTTCTGGCACCAAGGCATCCACCGTATGCCCTTAGTAGCTTGACCATAAAACTTTATTTCAGATTTTAGATTTTAGAATTTAGATTGAATCCAATCCGAAATCCGCAATCTACAATCTGAGATTGTATAATGATGCCATCATCCCTTCATCCATATTCAATTGTCAAAGAACAAAAAATATTTTTTTCAGTTAGGTTGGAAAGACTTCTTACGGCCAATCCCTCATCTCATTTTGGTGGAGATGAGCGGATTTGAACCGCCGACCCCCTGCGTGCAAGGCAGGTGCTCTCCCGCTGAGCTACATCCCCGTCCAAATTTGCTTGGGCAAATTTGAGTTCTTAGCTCTGAGTTCTCAGTTATTAGTCAACTCAAAACTTAAAACTAATAACTCTAACCTCAGACCTACGGTCTGTTGGTGGGCCTAGATAGATTTGAACTATCGACCTCACGCTTATCAGGCGTGCGCTCTAACCAACTGAGCTATAGGCCCTCACTTTACCGAATGGCCTATAGCTTTAGCCCTTGGGAGTTTCGTAGAGCTATAGACCCTTAAAGGGGGGATGTCAAACCCCTCTTTAACGGGCCTTCTCAAACCCGTCTTCCCTTATTTTTAGAAGAGGTTACTGTTCTGGGTATTGACCTAGGTGTCTTTGAATTCCGTTTGACCGGAACCGGAGACTCCTTAGAAAGGAGGTGATCCAGCCGCTGGTTCCCCAACGGCTACCTTGTTACGACTTCACCCCAATCACCAACCATACCTTAGGCGCCTGCATCCCTTGCGGGTTAGCCGAGCGACTTCTGGTACAGTCAGCTCTCATGGTGTGACGGGCGGTGTGTACAAGGCCCGGGAACGTATTCACCGCGGCATGCTGATCCGCGATTACTAGCGATTCCGCCTTCATGGAGTCGAGTTGCAGACTCCAATCTGAACTGAGAGCGGTTTTTTGAGATTAGCTCCCCCTCGCGAGGTTGCAACCCTTTGTTCCGCCCATTGTAGCACGTGTGTAGCCCTGGATATAAAGGCCATGAGGACTTGACGTCATCCCCACCTTCCTCCCCGTTAACCGAGGCAGTTTCCTTAGAGTTCCCAACTCAATGATGGCAACTAAGGATGAGGGTTGCGCTCGTTGCGGGACTTAACCCAACATCTCACGACACGAGCTGACGACAGCCATGCAGCACCTGTCTCGCTGTCCCCTTGCGGGGAAAACTACGTTTCCGTAGCGGTCAGCGGATGTCAAACCCAGGTAAGGTTCTTCGCGTTGCGTCGAATTGAACCACATGCTCCACCGCTTGTGCGGGCCCCCGTCAATTCCTTTGAGTTTTAGCCTTGCGGCCGTACTCCCCAGGCGGGGCACTTAATGCGTTAACTTCGGCACAGAAGGGGTCAATACCTCCTACACCTAGTGCCCATCGTTTACCGCGTGGACTACCAGGGTATCTAATCCTGTTTGCTCCCCACGCTTTCGCGTCTCAGCGTCAGTATCGGACCAGAGAGCCGCCTTCGCCACTGGTGTTCCTCCCGATATCTACGAATTTCACCTCTACACCGGGAATTCCACTCTCCTCTCCCGTACTCTAGCCGAGCAGTTTCAAATGCACTTCTTCTGTTAAGCAGAAGGCTTTCACATCTGACTTACTCGACCGCCTGCACGCGCTTTACGCCCAATAATTCCGAACAACGCTTGCACCCTCCGTATTACCGCGGCTGCTGGCACGGAGTTAGCCGGTGCTTCCTCCGGTGGTACCGTCAATTGCGAATGATATTAGCATTCACAGGTTTCTTCCCACCTGACAGGGCTTTACGACCCGAAGGCCTTCATCACCCACGCGGCGTTGCTGCGTCAGGGTTTCCCCCATTGCGCAAGATTCCCCACTGCTGCCTCCCGTAGGAGTCTGGACCGTGTCTCAGTTCCAGTGTGGCTGACCATCCTCTTAGACCAGCTAACCATCGATGCCTTGGTAGGCCATTACCCTACCAACGAGCTAATGGTACGCGGGCCCATCCTTAAACGATAGCTTGCATGCAGAGGCCACCTTCGATTCCAGTTCCCGTGGGAGCCGGAATATTATTCGGTATTAACTCCCCTTTCGAGGAGTTATCCCCAATTCAAGGGTAGGTTACCCACGCGTTACTCACCCGTGCGCCACTTTACTTTCCCAGTTGCCCAGGATTTCTCGTACGACTTGCATGTGTTAGGCACGCCGCCAGCGTTCGTTCTGAGCCAGGATCAAACTCTCCAATTTGTATCTGAAAATGATCCTTTTCAAAGAAAAAACTATAGAGACCCAGAAACAGTAACCCCTATTCTTTTGTCAAAGAACGCTTTTAATCGATTCTATCACGATAATACGATTTCTTAGGTTTGTCAATAGGCAAAACTTATTTGCCAAGCTTTCTTCGCATCGTCGCAACAAAATATATTACCAGATGACTTCACTTTTTGTCAAGGATTTTTATACGGTGAAATTTCTTCTTACCTGCCCTCAATAAGACAGTACCGTTTGGATCGAAATCTTTTGTTTTTATGATCTCATCGAATTTATTCACCTTTTTATTATTTATATAAGCCCCTCCCTGCTCTATTAATCGCCTTGCCGCAGAACTCGAAGCACACAGACCTGCGGTCTCAAATAACTTAAACGTTGGAATTCCTTGAATAAATTTTTCTTTTTCCATGAAACTTGTTGGTATTGAATCGTCCGCCGTCGTCATGGTCGGCGTCACATTACCCGAAAGAGAAATGCTATCCGATAAAGAAACGAAAAGCGTTCTTGAAGCGCTTCGTGCTTTCTCCGCTTCTTCCTTCCCATGCACGATTTCGGTGGCTTTAGAAGCGAGTTCCTCCTTGGCCTTTCTGAGATCAGCCCCCTCCAGCTTCCCGTATTTTTCCTGAATCTCCTCCATCGGAAGAAAGGTAAAGAGAGCCAAGAACCTTTTTACATCTCTATCGTCGGTATTGATCCAAAATTGATAATACTCATACGAGGAGGTACGTTCAGGATCTAACCAGACTGCCCCTTTCTCGGTTTTCCCCATCTTCTTGCCATCAGCCGTCATGATAAGGGGGAAGGTGATCCCGTAAGCCTGCTTCCCTTCGAGACGCCGGATAAGGTCGATTCCTGCAACAATGTTGCCCCACTGGTCGCTGCCTCCCATTTGAATCAGACAATTATAATGCTTGAACTGATACCAGAAATCGTATGCTTGAAGGAGTTGATAGTTAAATTCGAGGAAGGATAGTCCCGTCTCCAAACGAATTTTTACCGACTCCGCCGCAAGCATGCGATTCACGCTAAAATGGGCGCCGATATCCCGGAGAAAATCGATGTAGTTGAGTTTGGTCAGCCAATCCGCATTATTCAACAGAAGAGCACGGTCTTCCGAAAAATCCAGGAACCGGGCAAATTGCTTTTTTTGCATCTCCGCATTCTTGTTAATCTCTTCATACGTCAAAATCTGGCGCATCTCATCCTTACCGCTTGGGTCTCCAACCAATCCTGTCCCTCCGCCCACCAATGTGATTGGACGATGACCATCCCTTTGCATATGGGCCAAGGCCATAATCGGTACCAGATTCCCCACGTGAAAACTTGAAGCGGTAGGATCAAAGCCGATGTAACACGTCACCTTTTCTTTCAATATCTCGGGGAGTTTTTCGTCATCGGTGACCTTTTCAATAAAGCCCCTCTCCTTAAAGACATCATAGACTGTTTTATTCTTCGTCCTCTGCATATCCTCTAACTCCGCCCATCTAATGGAACCTTGATCCTTTTGATATCCTTCGATCTCCCTGTTTGCGGATCAACATCAATGACGACCCCTTGGAGTTGGATCTCCTCGGTGGCCACGTCAAATTTCCATGGGATCTGGGTTAATAGGCGCTCCAAGGCAACCTCTTTACGAATTCCGATGACAGAGGCTAAGGGACCTGTCATTCCAACATCACTGATGTAAGCCGTTCCATCCTCCAGTATCCTCTCGTCGCTCGTCTGGACATGGGTATGGGTTCCCAATACGGCACTCACCTTCCCATTCAAAAACCAGCCCATCGCCATTTTCTCTGAAGTGGCCTCTGCATGGAAATCGACAAGAATGATTTTGGTCTCTCTGCTCAATCTCTCAACTTCTTTTTCTCCGACCCGGAATGGACAATCCAGATTCTTCATGAAAACCCTGCCTTCCAAATTCAGAACGCCCAGCTTTTGCCCCTTGGCAGAATGGAAGATGCCACTTCCTCTGCCCGGAGCTCCTGGCGGATAATTAGCAGGTCTTAAAATTCGGAGTTCCTCGTCCAAAAACGGAAAGATTTCTTTCTTGGCCCAGATATGGTTTCCAGAAGTAAGCACATCCACCCCTTGATCCAGTATCTCGACGGCAATGGGAGGGGTAATTCCCATTCCTCCGGCTGCGTTTTCTCCATTGGCAATCGTAAAGTCAATTTTATGGTCGGCAATGACCTTCCTTAAGATTCCTTCAATAGCCTGCCGGCCTGCTTTTCCTACAATGTCACCGATAAAGAGAATGCGCATCACTTTGCCTGTTGCAAAGAAACTCGAAATCCGAAACGCTAAATTCAAAACAAATACAAATGTCCAAAATACTAATGACCGAAACGAACTAAGAACGTATAGAGTTTTGAAATTCGAATTTTGGATTTGCCTCGGACTTCGATATACGAATTTCGGATTTACTCCTTACTTTGCGATTTCCACCGACCGCGTCTCCCTGATCACGGTTACCTTGATCTGCCCGGGATAAGTCAAATCTTTTTCAATCTTACGGGCAATGTCTCTGGAAAGGATCACAGAGTCCTCATCGGAGATACGATCGGGCTGGACCATGATACGAATTTCCCTGCCTGCTTGAATGGCGTAAGATTTCTCCACTCCCGGGAAAGACTGGGCGATCTTTTCCAGATCCTCCAATCGCTTCACATAGGTTTCAAGCATCTCACGCCTTGCACCCGGTCTCGCTCCAGATAGAGCATCCGCTGCTTCCACCAGGATATCGAGAACGGACTCCGGCTTCTCCTCCTCGTGATGGGAGGCGATGGCATGGACGATGACGGGCGATTCTCCATATTTCCTTGCCAGATCAGCTCCGATCTTTCCATGGGAGCCTTCGACCTCATGGTCGACGGCCTTTCCAATGTCATGAAGAAGACCCGCCCTCTTGGCTTGTTTTACATTTCCCCCTAATTCAGAGGCCATCACCCCGCAAAGGAATGCCACTTCCAAAGAGTGCTGGTACACATTCTGGGCAAAGCTCGTTCGGTATTTGAGCCGGCCGATCAGTTTAATCAACTCCGGGTGCATGCCGTGGACGCCCACGTCAAAAGTCGCCTGCTCCCCTGCCTCACGAATGGATGTCTCTACTTCCTGCTCCACCTTCTGAACAATCTCTTCAATCCGCGCGGGATGAATGCGGCCATCGCTCACGAGACGTTCCAAGGCGATGCGAGCGATCTCCCTCCGAACGGGATTGAACCCTGAAAGGATCACTGCCTCAGGCGTGTCGTCAATGATGAGATCGATCCCGGTGGCCGCTTCAAGGGCTCGGATGTTCCGCCCTTCACGGCCGATGATCCGGCCCTTCATCTCTTCATTTGGCAGGGTGACCACAGAGACCGTCCTCTCGGCAACATACTCTCCGGCATAACGTTGAACGGCCAGACTGATAATCTCTTTCGACTTTTTGTCGGCGACCTCTCTCGCCTCTTCTTCAATCTTTTTTATCCCCTTGGCCGCTTCGTGCTTTGCTTCATTCTCCATAGATTCCATCAACAATCGCTTGGCCTCTTCAGAGGACATTTTCGCAATACTCTCCAATTGAATGCGCTGCTTTTCGAGAAGGGCCGTCAGCTTTTTCTCCTGCTCCTGGGTTGTCTTTTCCTGCTGAATCAACGTCTTCTCCCGGCGGGCGATATCCCCCTCTTTGGTGTCAACAAGCTCTATCTTTTTGTCCAGATGCGATTCCCTCTGGATGAGCCTTCTCTCCAGGTTCTGAATTTCCTGGCGTTTCTCCATCGTCTCTTTCTCAAAATCGGCCTTTTCTTGATAAAACTTGTCCTTCGTTTGGAGGAGGGCTTCCCTTTTTAATATCTCAGCTTTTTTCTCGGCTTCCTCGACCAAGCGTTTGGCCACCTCTTTGGCAGAGACAATCCGGGCCTCTGAGAACCTTTTTCTCAAAAGGAATCCGATGATCCCTCCGAGAAGGGCAATTACGGAACTGAGGATGATGTACATCTCAATGGATAGCTTCAACGGTCCGTTCACCTCCTTATATCAAAAATCGCATAGCGCATCGCGTCGTTGCTACAAACAAAGACTATTTTCATGGCACGAGCCTTCCTGCCCTGCACCGCATTAGGTTCAGGGCTTGCCGCAAAAGTGGAGCCTTCAGGGCATGGCTTATTAATTCAAGAACCACAACATCCATCGGCCGTGATTCAACCGTGTCATCGCTCACGCAAATGAATTGAAAAAAGGGCCGTCCGTTGAGGAAAAAAGAGGGGCGAAATGGGATAGAAAAAAGAGGGGTTCGACCGAACCCGACATGCCCGCCTACTGCAAGCAGGGAAGAAAGAATGAGGGGGACCCTGACGTTGATTGCCAATTGACCTTCTCTATGTTACGAAGCCCTACTTTCCGTTGGAAAGAAGAGCCGAGGGCGCTCCTCTTTTTCTCCATAGTGAGACCCGCTTCCCGAACAAGACGGTGGAGCCATTCGACGGAAACACCCAACCATTTTACCAACCGGCTCCACGCCCGTGGAGATTTTAGTAGGATTTCGACCAATTTCCACAGGATCATAGTTATCGAACTCATCTTTTCTTCCCCGCCTTCGCCTGGCTGCGACAGCAGGGCATGAAGGTCATATCAGGATCGATCAAATTCATTTCTTCCCTCTATCCCACCACACCTCTCGTCCTCCGACGACGGTGTTGATCCCAAGTCCCCCGCTCGATGCCCCGTGGCCGGCGATCTATAGCAACCGTTCGGGAAGGGTTCCCTGTTTAAGGTTGCCCACGAAAAATCTTCCGGCTACCATGAACACAGCAGGGGAACATCCGCCAGTTACGAAGGGGTTTTCAGACTCCACTCCCCTATTTTCATATCGATTTTCTCAACCAAGTCCTTTGATTTCGCCCCGACCTCTCGAAGTAGCGCGGTCCTCTTTTCCTTCTCTCTCAAAAGATCATCTGCAATATTAAGCGCCGTTAGAATCGCTACGTTCAACGTGGAAACGCTCTTCGTCTTTTTTAAGACTTCCTCCATCTTTTCGTTCACATATTTCGCCACTTCCTGAATATAGTCCTCTTCTGCATCCGTTTTAACCGTGTACGTCTGGCCAAATACTTTGATCTCAACCAGCCGTTCTCTTCCCATTTCCTCTCAGCCTTCTGTACAACTCCCCGGGACCGATTAAGTATCGATGCTTTTAAAACGATGAAGGAGTTGATCAATCCGTGTCTTCACTTTTTCTCTGTCCTGGGAGAAAAGTTTCATTTTCTTCTCTAATTGGACCACCTTTTCCCTTTCCCTATCCAGGGCAGCGGCCAGATGGTCTCTTTCTTTCTTCAGCTCATGAAATTTTGTCAGGAGATGATGAACCTTTTCCTCCAGGTTTCCGAGCAATCCTTGTTCTTCCTCTGGGGCTACATTTTCCGCTTGTTTGTCTAATAATATTTCTGCGGCCATAAAAAGTCAACCCTTCAAAAAAAGTTCCTAAAATGAGCTAAAGTTTATAAAGTGACTAAAGTTGAAAGAGTTGAAGCTCGACCCTGTCCGATTCCTATTCTCCCTAAGAGGTCGCCAGAAGATAGGCCTTGATCAGCTCATCGATCTCCCCGTCCATGACCCGATCCACTTGATGGATCACCTTATTCGTGCGGTGATCTTTGACCATTTTATAAGGGTGCATAATATACGAGCGGATCTGGCTCCCCCAAGCAATCTCCTTTTTTGAGTTGTGAAGTTCCTGCAGCTTCTCTTCTTTCTCCTTCATTTCCCCCTCGTAAAGGCGTGCCCTTAATATCTTTAAGGCAGTAGCCTTATTCTTATGCTGGGATCGTTCGTTTTGACATTGGACGACAATGCCCGTGGGAAGATGAGTGATTCGTACCGCTGAATCCGTTTTATTGACGTGTTGCCCACCTGCCCCGCTGGACCGAAAGGTATCCACCCTCAAATCTTTTTCATCAAGCTGAACTACGATATCCTCGGGGACTTCAGGAATGACAAAAACCGAAGCAAAGGAGGTATGCCTCCTTGCCCCCGCATCGAACGGGGATATCCGAACCAATCGGTGAATCCCACTCTCCGCTTTTAGGTATCCATAGGCGTAACGGCCGTTGACCATAAAGGTAACGTTTTTTAAACCCGCTTCTTCGCCCGTGAGGATATCAATAATTTTTGTCTCAAACTTCCTTTTCTCTGCCCATCTCAGGTACATCCTCAGAAGCATTTCCACCCAGTCTTGAGCCTCTGTGCCTCCTGCTCCGGCATTGATGCTCACGATCGCATTGCTCGGATCGTGCTCTCCTCCCAGCATTCTCCCGAACTCTATTTGTTCGATGGCTTCTTCACTTCTCCGCAGCTTCTCCGCCAGCTCCTGGGCTTCTTTGTCATCCTGCTGTTCTTCGACCAATTGGAGGAGGATCTCCGCTTCTTCCAGAACCTTCTTCTCATCCTCCCAAGGCGACAAGCTCTCTAAGAGAGAGGTTCGCTCCTTCAGAATCTTCTGGGCAGCCTCACCCCCTTCCCAGAAATCAGGTTTTGTCATCATCTTTTCGATTTCTTCCAGTCTTTTTCCTTTTCTTTCGACGTCAAAGAGAACCTCGGAGGGATTCTAATCGACCCCTCAGTTCGTTCAATCTGTCTCTCAATTCAACCAACATACCTTATGCCTTTCTTTTTGAGATTTGACGATTATCATAACATAGATCAACGGAAAGTTAAACCTTTTTGTGTAATCTATTGAATTTATTGGGTTCATCTGGCTCATTGAGTTCCTTTGATGAGAAGACATGCTCCTGAGGAAATCCCGTAAATTCAAGAAACTCAATCAACTGAAACTATGACTTCTTCCTTTTTCTTAGCATCTTTGCAATCTCTTCCCCGACCAATGCCGGGTTTCCAACCACCTTTGCGCCCGCCTTTTCCAGCGCCTCCATCTTTTCCTTAGCTGTTCCCTTTCCGCCCGCAATAATTGCGCCTGCATGCCCCATTCTCCTCCCCGGAGGAGCCGTCAATCCAGCAATAAAAGCTAATACTGGCTTCCGAAAGGACTTCTTGATAAATTGGGCTGCCTCCTCTTCCGCCGTTCCGCCAATTTCGCCAATCATGACCACTGCTTCTGTTTCAGGGTCCCTTTCAAACATCTCCAAGAGATCGACAAAGTTTAGCCCGATAATCTGATCGCCCCCTATGCCGACTGCCGTCGACTGTCCGAGTCCCCTCTTCGTTAGTTGATCTATCACCTCATAGGTCAGCGTTCCACTTCGAGAGATGATCCCTATCGTCCCCGGCTGATGAATATAACCTGCCATGACGCCAATCTTGCACTTTCCAGGGGATATGATTCCAGGCGTATTCGGGCCGATCAAATTTGTCCCCTTCCCTTTTAGGTAAGCCCGGACCATCACCATATCCAATGTTGGGATTCCTTCTGTAAGGCACACGATAAGGGAAATCTCCCCCTCAGCGGCTTCCAAAATCGCATCGGCAGCAAAAGCTGGAGGGACAAAGATCGCAGAGGCCTCGGCATTGGTGTTCTTAACCGCTTCCGATACGGTATTGAAGACCGGAATCCCATCAATTTTCTGTCCGCCTTTTCCCGGGGTCACACCTGCTACGATCTTTGTTCCATACTCCACCATCTGCCGAGTATGAAACATCCCTTCATTGCCCGTAATCCCTTGAACCACGACCCTTGTTTTCTCATCTACTAAAATGCTCATGGTTGCTTACCCCCAGATCGAAATTCGCATAGTGCATAGGGCATGGCGCATAGAGTTAAAATGAGAAATTTTTTTCTCTATGCTCTATGCTCTCTGCCCTTGGCTTCTCTTCAGTGCCTCCACCACTTCCTCGGCTGCCTCTTTCATCCCTTGGGCAACGATGAAATTCAACCCCGACTCGTTGAGAATCCTCCGCCCCTCCTTAACATTGGTCCCCTCGAGTCTGACCACCACTGGCACCTTTACTCTCACCTCAGAAACAGCTTCCGTTACACCTTCAGCCAGGGTGTCACATCTTAGAATCCCACCGAAGATATTGATTAAGACGACCTTCACGTCCTTGTCAGACATAAGAATTTCGAAGCCGTTCTTTACCATCTCCACTGTAGCGCCGCCCCCGACATCAAGAAAATTGGCCGGGTCAGCTCCAGCCACTTTGATAATGTCCATGGTGGCCATGGCAAGCCCGGCTCCGTTCACCATACAGCCCACGTTCCCATCCAGCTTGATGTAATTCAAATTATATTTCGATGCCTCGATCTCAAGGGGGTCTTCTTCATTAAGGTCCCGAAGTGCGGCAATCTCTTTGTGACGGAAGAGTCCGTTGTCGTCAAAATTCATCTTTGCATCGAGGGCGATCAAGTCACCTCCCTTCGTCAGGACCAGCGGGTTTATCTCTGCAAGGAGGCAATCCTTCTCAATAAATGCCTTGTAAAGCCCGGAAAGGATTCCTCGCATTTTCCCTACCTGACCCAGTTCAAGCCCCAGTCCGAAACCAATCTTGTTCGGATGAAAAGGCCTGAAGCCTGTGACGGGGCTTATCCATTCCTTGATGATCTTCTTCGGGGATTCCGCAGCCACCTTTTCGATCTCTACGCCACCCTCCCGGCTCGCCATAATTACCGGACAGGCTTCTGACCGGTCAACCACCATCCCCAGATAAAGCTCCTCCTCGATTTCCATCCCTTCCTCAATCAGGGCCTTCCGGACAATCCTGCCCGCAGGTCCCGTTTGATGGGTGACCAGTGTCATTCCCAATATCTTTTTCGCTGCATTCTGTGCCTGCTGTGCCGAATGAACAACCTGGACCCCTCCTCCTTTCCCTCTTCCTCCCGCATGAATCTGCGCTTTCACAACGATGGTCTCCGTTCCGATCTCTTTGGCAATTCTTCCGGCTTCTTCCGGTGTTTCAGCCACCCTCCCCCTTGGAACTGGGACCCCGTAACTTTTCAGGATCTCTTTGGCTTGATATTCATGAATCTTCATTATGTTTCCTCCCTCTCCCAAAATCAGGTGGGCGTATTATAACGGATTTGTCCGGCCTAAAAAAGAAAAGATTTTATATTTTTAATACTGAACAACCATGGAGATCGTCTGAAGTTCTTCTCCCATTTTTCTTTGCAACGAATTTCGCTTATTAAAATATTAAATCATGAAGACAATGTAAAAAAATGTTATCTTAAGGACAATTTGTACAGCAATCGAACGTCTTTAAAAGATGGATTTATTAAAGGATCAAAAAATTCAATACATTAAGAATCTCAGTGTTGTGGCATAATAATTGCCTCTTTAAATCGGTGATTCAACTTCCATACGAAGAACACATTTAGTGAGGCACCCCGTGAGATTTGATCGACTGCCCATCTTATTAGCGATTCTCCTTTTTTGTTCACTCCTTCCTTTGTCTGCTTCAGCTGCAGCCGAATCAACCGGCACTATAAAAAAAAGAATCCGAGTAGATATAGATTCCAATGGCAGCAAAATAGAACTGCACCCCGGAGATGAGATTCAGATCGAGCTTCAAGGGGCCGGTGCAACGGGGTATGCCTGGTACTTCGATGAACTTGATAATGACTTCTTCGAACTGATTCATGAGGGAAGAAAAATTCACGAGAAAAGCAAGGAGCTTGTTGGTTCTCCCACCCTGTACACCTGGGTATTCAAAGCCCAAAAAATAGGGAAGAGCGTCATAAAGATGAGCTATTACAGAATATGGGAAGGTAGGGACAGCGCCGTTCGACGATTTGAGGTTGAGATAAACATTATCCCGTAACTCATCTCTAAGAAAGAAAAGCGGAGGATTGATGATTGGAAGACCGAATAAACTTTGGATGTGGATAACCTATCTCACATCTCTCTTCTTCCTTCTGCTGAATACGAACCTCTCTTTCTCGGCGGAAATCGATGAGATCAGAAGGGCGATTAATTCCCATGGTGCAAAATGGATAGCTCAAGAAAATCCAATCTCTCTTCTTCCCGAAGACCAGAGAAGGATGAGATTAGGAGCATTGGAGGAACCGGCCCTTCCGGAGGGGATGACGAATAAATTTTCATATGCCCCTGCTTCAGTGCCATCCGCATTTGACTGGAGGAATGTGTCCGGAAATAATTTTGTCACACCCGTTCGGGATCAGGGGAACTGTGGCGACTGCTGGGCTTTTGCAGTCACCGCGGCCCTTGAATCAAAGGCACTGATCACCTTCAACTGGTCAGGGACGAATCTGAATCTATCAGAACAAATTGTCCTTTCCTGCAGTGGCGCTGGGAGCTGCGATGGGGGATCTCCAACGACCGCATCGAGGTTTCTTACGACTACAGGTACGAATCTCGAAAGCTGCTACCCTTACACGGCCCAAAATGGTAACTGCACCTCTGCTTGTCCAAATTGGCAAGACAGCACCTATAAGATTAATAACTGGAGTTATATATCCAACGGTAGTTCTCCCGCTGCCTCAGCTCTGAAAAATGCCATCTACTCGAGTGGACCCGTGGTGGCTGTTTTCGATGTATATACCGATTTCTTTTCTTACTCGTCCGGAGTCTACTCCTACGTGAGCGGCAATTACGAGGGGGGACATGCCATATTGATTGTGGGTTGGGACGATGCGGACAGCGCTTTCATCGTCAAGAACAGCTGGGGCACTTACTGGGGTGAATCGGGTTATTTTAGGATCGCCTACAGCGAGTTGACAGGGAAGACGAAGTTTGCGCAAACGTCATATTCCTACGGGGACGTACCTCCGGTTTCTTTTTCCTATGTATCTCCTCTCGACGGGGCGTCCCAGCAACCCGCAGAGGCGGATCTGGACTGGGAAGATTCGGTTGGGGCAACATCCTATGACGTTTATTTCGGGACTACGAATCCTCCTCCTTTCTTGATCAACAAAACGTCCAGTTCTCATGACCCCGGGACACTTAACAACGGAAAGACCTACTACTGGCAGATCATTTCAAAAAACAGCGGCGGTAATACGGCTGGCGCCATCTGGAGTTTCATCACGGCGACGGTGGACACCACTTCTCCTCGACCCCCGACTGGACTCAAAATTACTGGTTCTGCAAACTAAGTATGCCCCCCGCCGTCTTTTGGAATAGGAACACCACAACTTTTCAAGATCTCTTTTACCTGGTGTTCATGAATCTTCATTATGTCTCCTCCCCCTCTTGAAAATAAACGGGCTTATTATAACGAATTCCGTCAGCCCAAGAAAGGGAAAAATTGGTTGGGACAAATTGAAAGAGGTATTTTGGGGTTTAGAATTGAATATCTTGTCCCCGAAGATTTCTTCCTGAAATCCACGAGCCACCATTTAGACAAAGCGTGCTTGATTTCAATTGTTAATCATCGATGCTTTTTTTTGACATTCAACTTCCTTTTTTGTATATTCCATTCATCCCAAAGCAAGGTCTTATCATCAAAACTATCTTCCGAAAAAGGATCCTATTTAAGATTGCTGAGTGTCTCGGGTACGAGTTCTGACAGTGCGGGAAATATGTGCATGCTGCGGGTGATCGATTCTACACTCTCTTCATTTGCCATTACGTTAACCACTTCCTGGATGAGTGTCGAAGCTTCAGGGCCTATCATATGGAATCCCAAAATCCTTTGGGTGCCTTTTTCCACGATTGCCTTTGCAAAGCCCTCTTCTTCCATCATGGCTTCCCCTTT
>Ga0208821_1000686_pt1 | contig 24221 bp, 22 predicted proteins | sample June2015DPH_20_5_FD_184720 | JGI IMG/M metagenome (GOLD analysis project Ga0208821, IMG submission 184720) | Peatland microbial communities from SPRUCE experiment site at the Marcell Experimental Forest, Minnesota, USA - June2015DPH_20_40... | ecosystem: Environmental > Terrestrial > Soil >... | reverse complement strand
CTTTTGCATTTCTTACGTGATCATTGTGGTGGGGGCGCGTCTGGCGGGCATGGACCGCTCGATTGAAGAGGCCGCGCTCGACCTGGGGGCGAACGAATGGACCACATTTTTCCGCATCACCCTCCCGATTGCAGCGCCGGCTATCCTCGCTGCGGCCTTGCTGGTTTTTACCACCTCGTTTGACGATTACCTGATCACTTCCTTTGTGGCGGGGGTTCGCTCCACGACCTTACCACTGGAAATTTATTCGCGGCTGAAGCGCGGGGTCACGCCGGAGATCAACGCCATTTCCACGGTGATCCTGGCGGCGACCATTCCCCTGGTCTACATCGCGCAACGTCTCGAACGCGGCGCCATGAAAGTGCGGGCCGCGGTGTTGAGCACCAGCGCAGTTTTCCTGCTCATGCTGGCGCCCGTCGTCGCCCGGACTTGGCCCTCCGGCCAAAACCTCCCGCAACTGAACATTTACATCTGGTCCTCGTACATCTCCCCGCGGCTGGTTCAGGGGTTTGAACGCGAGTTCCACTGCCAGGTCAACTACGACCTCTACGACTCGAACGAAGCCTTGCTGGCAAAACTCCAGGGAGGCAACGTCAACTATGACTTGGTAGTCCCCAGCGATTACATGGTGGAGATTCTCATCCGGCAGGGATTGCTGGCCCCGCTCGACAAACCCGAGCTGCCCAACGCCTGGGCCAACATCGACCGCCGCTTCCTGGGACTTCCCTTCGATCCCCACAACGACTATTCGGTGCCGTACGCTTGGGGGACCACGGGCCTCGCCTACCGCGCCGATCTGGTCAGGGAAAATGTTGATAGCTGGTCGGTGTTGTTCGATTCTCGTTACGCCGGCCACATCCTTCTGCTCGACGACACGCGCGAAGTCTTCGGCATGGCCCTCAAGAAGCTTGGCTATTCGCTCAATTCCACCAACCCCGATGAAATCCGGCGGGCGCGCGATCTGCTTCTCGGCGAGAAACCTCTCGTGAAGGGGTATAACAGCTCCAATTTCCAGGAGGACCTCGCCGCCGGCGATGCCTGGATCGCGCAAGCTTACAACGGCAACATGACCTTCGTGATGCGCGATGAGCCGAACCTACGGTACATTATTCCCAAAGAAGGCTGCACGATTTCCGTCGATTGCGCCTGCATCCCGCGCCAGGCTCTGCACAAGGAGCTGGCGGAAGCATTCATCAACTATTTCCACCGTCCCGACGTCGCCGCGCTCTTCGTGAACGATTCGGGTTTTAACACTCCCAATCGATATGACAAGAACGAGATCGAACCCTGGCTCCTTCGCAATCCCGCCGTCTTTCCCAACGCCGCGTCCCTGGTCCATTGCGAGTTCATGCGCGATATCGGCTCCGCCGCGCAGCTTTACGATCAGTATTGGACCGAGATTAAAGCACGGTAACAACTCACAGAAGCTGTCAGCTCTCAGCCGTCAGCTCTCAGCAAACAGGGCACCCATCGGTGACACCATCGGCTCCCCGTAGCATAAGCCGTCAACTTCTTCGAGCGCTGCGAGGAAAAGATCCACCACAGAGTGCCAGCCCGCCTGCGACCTTTGCGGCCTCTGGGCTAAACCTCCGCGATAACCTGTCATTCTGATCCCGCCTTGCGGGAGAAGAATCTCGGCAGTTCCGAAACTGACGACCGCGGGCCGTTTTTGCTGAGAGCTGACGGCTGAGAGCTGACAGCTTATCCTTTAACTCCCAGAACTCGTTCCGCATTCTCGTAGTAGACCTTGCGCAGGATGCTTTCCGGCAAACCGAGTCCGTAAATCTGCCATCTTCCCTGGGGCGGCTTGGGCGCCGGCGCATAATCGAAGTACTCATCCTCCGTCTCCAGAAAGCGGTAATAGATCTCATAAAGTTTGGTGCTGAGAACTTGCTGGGGAGTCGTCGTCCCGTTTGGAACGGCGTCCGTCCCAAACATGATGCGGTCCTGGTATTTTTCAAAGAACTTGCGTGCCGTGCGGGGTTGGCGACCGAGTTCCCCGATGCGCGCAGCGAGGTCGACATACATGTTCGGAAAACGCGTCAGGCATTCGGAGACAGAAGCCAGGTTCTCTGCGTTGTTTCCCATGTGGAGGGCAATAAAAGCTACCTTGGGATGGCGCGCGAACATGCGATTGCGCGCCTCCAGCAGTTCCCTGTTGCTGGGAAAGTCCTGGTCATAAAACGACCAGTCGGGGTGATTGTTCAGTTCCTCGAAGCGTTCGTTGAACCTATCAATGGGCAGGAAGAAAGCTTCGGGATCTGAGATGTGAATAGCCACCGGCATCTTGAAGGCGGCGCACGATTCCCACATGGGGTCGAAACGGGGATCATCAATCTTCACCAGCGGGCCGGAAGTAACCTGTTCCCGTAAGTAGAGGCCCAGAGTCTTCACCACTTTCAATCCTTTCGCGCCTGCCTGATGCGCCCGCCCGATCTCGTCCGCCTGCCATTGCGGGTAATCCGAGCGGTTGGAGCGGTCATATGCCGGCTCGGTGAAGACCATGAAGCGGTCAGGGTGTGGCCGCTGAAAGCGCTCAATCGCCTCCTGAAGGCCTTTTCCGTACCTGCCGGTGAGATTCACCATCATCCGGATGTTTTTCGCGTCCATCACCGGCAGAAGGTTGTCAGGAGAGGCGAGAACCTTTATCTCCTCTCCGAGGGTCACACCATTCTCGTACCGCGCCCCCATGGTGAGATGGGTGTGAACGTCAATGACGGGAAAGCGCGACCGGGTCACGTTCGTTTCCGGCACGTGAAGCATGCTCTTGGGTTGGAAGTCCGCCAGTTCAAGGCGCTCCTGCTTGGCGGGCTGCTGTGGCTTGCTCATGGCCGATGAACCAGTGCCTGCCATCGCCGCCACCCCTGCGGCGCCTACACGGTTTAGCCATTGCCTGCGATTAACACCGTTCATGCCTCCTCCAGATTCTCTGCAAAAGTCTCGCGTGGCCAAGGTTATACTTTTTTAGGACAAAGGATCAATGGCCTTGGTTTGTTTTTAGTTTGATCTTGGTGTATGGCGTTTGATAGATTGCTGACCATTATTAACGGGAGCCAGGGGAGAGCTATAATGCGGGACTTGGTTCGGTATCATTTGCTAATTGCAGCATTGCTGGTGCTCGCTTGTTCATACGTCCTGCGAGTAAAGGGGATTGCGCAGCCCGTGCCGGAGAACAGCCAATACATTCGGAATCTTACGATGACATCGAAGTTTATACCCGCTGATTTCGCTCCGGATGGTAACCTCTCAAAGAAGGTCTGGCAGGATGCTCCCCGCATCAGGTTCGATCAGGACCGCTTCGGGCACATCCATTTCCCTGATTCTGAAGTGCAGGTGGCAAGTCTCTGGACCCAGGGTTACGTATACTTCGCCTATTGGTGCAGATATCAATCTCTGAACATTTACACAGGCGAAGACTCCGCCAAAGAGCGTTGGGAACTCTGGAATCGTGACGTGGTGGAAGCATTTATCAATCCTCAGCGGGAGCGTTTTCTCCACTATTACGAGTTCGAAGTCGCACCCAACAATCAGTGGGTTGACCTGGAGATCGACCTCACCAAGACGCCGTTCGGTGATGTTGCCTGGGACTCTCACTTCGAGCATGCTACAAAGGTCGACGCGGAGCATAAAGTCTGGTGGGTTGAAATGCGTGTCCCGGTCAAATCCATGATGGTGAACGCCATCCATGCAGGGGATGAATGGCGCCTGAATCTCTACCGCGCCGACGGCCCTGGTGACGACACCCGGAGGCGCTTCATGTGTTGGAGCGCGTTGCCCGCCGGCCCCAACAAGTCCTTCCACCAACCGGCATCTTTTGGCATCATCAAATTTGCAAAGTAGGCTTCCGTGCTAACTCCCCTCCTCAGCGGAGGAGGGGATAGGGGGTGGCGGGTGCCAGCGTCACGGTGCCAGTCAACCACCCCTAACCCCTCCTTAAATAAGGAGGGGAACCATTTTCATGCACGGCGGTGAGCCGAAAGATCATGGAATCTGCGCTCGGAATGACATGGGGTTCAGCAGCCGGCCGTCTGGCCTGACGCTACGCGAGGACGGACGCGATGGACCAAGAAAAAACCTCCACTCTCAACTTGTATGTCCTGCACCGTGTGGACATATGGAAACGGATGCTTGAGTGAAAAGCGGTGCCGTGCTAACTTCTTTCTGTAGCGTATGCGGGGGTGGCGGAACTGGTAGACGGAAGGGACTTAAAATCAAGAGAATACATATTGCGTAGTTTAGTATCGACTGAAATCGCTTGGTATGGCTTAAAAGTCACCCGTTGCTCACCAACCGAAACCAGCCCTTGTAAACAGGTGCCTACTACAGTTGCTACTACAGTGGAATGTCCACAGCCTTCCGACGTGACTGAGCGGGATACGACAGGGGGAGGGAGAGGGGAGGAGAGCCCTACCCGTTTCCTTCCGGTGCGTCCCGGGGCAGTTCTGTGCGCCGGCGCGGCATCCTACGCGAGTGCCTAACGATTAGGGGAAGTCCGGCAGTGGGTCGGAACGGCCGGCGACTACGTCCCAGGCTTGGAAGGGTCGAAGCCACCTCCACTTGCAGAAACAAATGATGTGTCGATTCGCGCATTCGCGCTCAGCCTGTAGTTAATTGTGATTGCTGAGGCGAGCCCGAATTTTCTGAACCTCTTCATGAAGTTTCTCTTCAGGTCATCCGAACCGTCGAGGTCATGAAAGTACTGTTCGAGCCCGATCTTGAAGTCGTTGAAAACATCCTCGAAGTTCTTGACGATCACGTCGCCCGTCAGACTGCGCACATTGTGGGCGTACGAACGACCGTGCGTGAGGGCCAGGCCTTCGCCAGTGGAAAAGTTGTGAGCCAGGGCGCACCGCAGCTTTCCGTACATATTCTCGGGCGAATAACGACTCATGTATCTCTTGATGAATTCCTTGTATTGCTCGCCGGTACCCTCTTTACTAGTTCTCCCAGCGTAGAAGCCAGCGATCGCATCTATCGCGCAAGAAAGAAGAAGATAAGCGGCCAAGGGGGTGCCGCCTTGGTTGTTTCTTTCACTTTCGCTCGTGGCTTGGAATGTGATGTCTATGCTCTTCACTATCCATCGGTCGAAGGTGCCCCGAACGGATTCCTTCACCGCTTCAAAATCACTCGATCCCTTCTGTTTCACGGGCGGCTCCTCCTGCAAGGTGAGGGCACACTATATTATTGCCCTAGTTAGGGTGTCCGATACCCATGTGCGATAAGCCACGCGAGGGCTCGGTCGTGGGCGGGATCATTTTCGGCTGCATAAGTGAGGAATAGGGTGTAGTGGTATGCAGCCTCTTCGGTCTGCCCGAGTTGATCGTAACAAAGGGCAGCATCGTAGTATGCTGCCGCTTCTGTGGGACGCAGCGTCTGCACTTCAACGAATTCGTTTACGGCGTCAGAATATCGACCAATCCTGTAAAACCGCAATCCCCGTTCGAAAGTGCGTTTGCATCGATCCTCCAATGTAAGTTGTCGAGGCGGCTGTATCTGATTCCGAAACTGGTCGAGCGTTAAGTCGCTTAGTTGTGATCGCAATTGGGACAGGTACTCAACCGGTATCGCAAAGTTTAGATTCTGGCCCTCTCGAAGCTGAAAGGCGGCAATCCCGATGACTCGTCCCCGCATGTCAAAAATAGGCCCCCCCGACGAACCAGGGGAAATGGGCGCCGTAACCTGGAGGAATCGCAACGCGCCAAGCGACCGTATTGCACTCACTAGGCCGTCGGTGACACTGCTAGATAGTCCCTCGGGGCTAGTAATAGTGGCGATGCGGTCGCCAACTCGAACATCGGTTGAATTTCCCAAGACCAACGCCGGCAAATCAGTGGGCCACTCGATATTTCGCCCAACTTGCCGTCCGAGCTGGAAAAGCGCTACGTCCTGGTTTGGATCAAAAGCCCGAATTCGAAGGACGTGAAACAGCCTGCCATTTCCTAACTCGGCCTCAGCGCGGTAAGCCTTACTCAGGACGTGAAAATTGGTAACCGCTAGGCCATCAGCTGTCAAAATGAACCCGCTACCCTGGCCGATGAGTTTTCCCCCGGCGTCGTATAAGTGCAAAGTGAGGACCGCAGGGATTTGGCGGGTAATAACATCCAGGGAGTCCGAGCTTACTTGGGGCAACGGGGGAGATGGGCCAGGTAGCCCAAGCCGTGCACCCAAGTAGGCAATCAGCCCTACGCAAAGAAGGAGCCCAATGATAGTCAATGCCTCAGTACCAGCTGTCTGGTACCGGCGTAGAACAACATGAGTCCTGGCAATATGATCGTGTAACGCAAGGCGCTCTTTGCTAAACACGAGCAGAAATCCGATTCCGAACGTGGCCATAGAGGCAAGTTTACCCAGCGTTTCGCGGAGGTAGTGGCGGGCCCGGCCGGAAACCTGGACATGCAGGCCGAACAGCGCTTTACCGATGCTTCCACGGAAGTGGTAGCCGACCTCCACGAGGAGAATCCACGCGACGACCGGTGCCCACCACCGCAGACCGACCCGGAATAGTCCGAAACTCAAAAGAAGCCAGCATAGGAGGTCACACAGGGCTGCAGTAAAACGAATAAGTAATCTCGGCGGCTTTGGAGTCTCCATCTGCGCAGTCAGGGAGACGCCACAAGACGGGCAGAATCTTGCGTCCGAAATAATCGAAGCCCCACACGACCTGCAAAATTCGGCTTGCACTATTTAATCCCGCTTTCAGCGAGCATTTGAGATGCTTGATGTTCGAGACCGCTGACATCGCTATCAAGCAGTTTGAGACGAGATAATAAGGCGGAGCTGTCACCGAACGCAGAGTCAAACTGCAACACAAGATTTGCTTCTTCCCGCTGCTTCATAGACTGTTGTTTGCGCAGTTGAAAAACCCGCTGTAGAACCCCGATCCGATTCTTCTCGGCTTGTGAGGCAGTGAGGCCCTCATTCAGGGCCCGGTCATACACAGTTTGAATGCTGTCGATATGATGATCGTACTGGTCGAGATATGCGAGGAGATCTCGCATGTCAGCTTGCCACTCTTCCAGGTTTTTGGGTTGCCGCGTCATAACCTGGTTTGCTTTTCCTCTTGCATTGCTGATCTGCGTGCTGAGGTTTTCCTCTTCTTTCACCAGGGCGGTGTAGCGATTTGTTCGATCCTGCACATAATATCCCCAAACGGTTCCAGCTACGTCAGCAATTAGGGCTACGAACAAAAAGGCGGTTAGAGCTCGCCTGAGCACAGGATTTGTGCTGCGCACGCGCACAACGGTATTTGCCATTCGGTCGCTCCAAGCCTGCTTACGGGGGTGCTTAATGGCGACCCAATAACCGGCCCCCCACAAGAGCAAGGAGGCGATCCGGCCGGCGGTCTCACGAAGGAGAATTCTCCCGAAAGGTGGATATGGTTGGCCGGGATTCGCTGAGCCAACTTCGAGTCCAAGGACATACTTTCCCACAGTCGTGTGATAGGCAGCCTGGGCAGTCGTCATGTAGGCAAATAGCGTGAGCATCCAAATGCCTTGATATTGGAGGCCATTCTCGCTCGGAAGCGGATGTCCAATAAACCCGGAGACAAAGTAGGTACAATAGACGGCCAAGTAAATCACAATGAGATCGGCAATGTACGCGCCAAACCGCTGGGCCATGGTCGCGTAGACGGATAAGGGCGCAGTAGATGCCGAGACGACGGATTGCGGACTCTCTGCGCCTGATGGGACAGCCTGATCAGCAACCTCTGGTCCGGGTCGATGTCCCGCACCAACGGCTCCGAAACTCACTCCGGTGCTTGGCATCGTTAGCCACTTCGAGCCGGTCGCGCGAGCGACCGGTGCGCTGGGTCCGGATGCCAATGCATCCGCGCGATAAACCTCTTGCCCGCATTTGGTACAGTAGCGAGCGTCATTGGGGATGGGGGCACGACAGTGGCCACAGCAAATGGGGGAAACCCCGCCGGGAGTCCCTGCCCCGACGCTTCCGTCTTTTTTTTCGGTGACTGACGCGGGGCTCTTTCCCCTCGGTTCAATGGAGTTCAGATTGTCCCTAAGGCCTATCGCCTGGCTTGTGTCAGGAATTAGGTTCAGGAAGGCCCGACTAGCTTTTTCGAACCTGCCACCGACTTCATCAATTTGAACAGGGCGCAGCACGCTGCGCATCGGGAGTAAAACAACCAGAGCTGTAATGAATAATATTAGGCCGGCCAGCAAGTACCACCCCACGTCCTCGGGGCTAACACGTCCAATCGAGATCCCAACGGGTATACAAAGCACCAGGAGTGCCAGCCCCACAAACAGTAAGGTTTTTCGCCGCTTTTGATGGGCTACGCAAAGGGTGAGGGCAATGTCCAGTTTTTTTGTGGTAACGGCAGCCGCAATAAAGAATGGAAGGAGCCCAAGAAAGATGAAAACTATGATCCAGGGGGGATGCCACTTAAACGTTTTCTTCGTCGGCTCCGTTTGCGTGGGGATGCCGCACTTGATACAAAATGGCGGCAATAAAGCACCGCGAGGGACAATAAGAATTCCGCCTTCTTTGGTGGCTTGGCCCCGACCCTTCACCTCCTTAGCCGCGAAGTCGTACCCACAGTCACACCACTTCGCGGTGTCAGGGTTTATGAGGCCACAATTGGGGCAGGTCATTCTCCCTCCTTATGGCTTCGACCTCTATCCAGCAGCCCGCCGCACGAATAGCACCCCCAGAGACTAGCGAACTCAACTTCACCTGACGTGGCCGATGACACTACTGGTAGCAGCGGACGGCATCCTAAATAGGCGGGGTTCATCTTACCAGACATTATAACGCCTGGAGTCAAGTATTGGCCGCCCCAGAAGCAGGCAGCGCGGACCGCCGATTTTGCGGTCCGCGTCTTTTCCGTAGCTCCATGCCGTATTCTATCGCGGTGTCGAAACTCCGGTGCCCTCTTCTTTCCGATCGATACTTCTTTATCGCCGTGCACCTGCTCAGGCGGCGAGAGGAATTCACCGAGCCTGATTTCGCCCTGCTGGCGCGAGCCTCTAGCCGAGCGCGGGCACTGCACCCTTTTTATCTGACAGCTTGCGCCTTTTTCCCCGGCCACTAGCACTGCATTCGCGCGCCGGTGTATCCGGTAACGATTTCACTGGCCATTAAGTCGGCGAAGCAGAGCTCGATGAGCGCGGTCAACCAGCGCCCGGGCGCAGGGGGCGAACTGTGGCAACCCAGGTTGTTCGACCGCGCCCTGCGCACCGTCCAGGAATACAACGAAAAGGTCGAGTCCATTCACCTTAAACCGGTGAGGGCCGGTTTGGTCAGCCGCCCCGAAGATTCGCGATGGTCAAGTTACAACGAACGCGCCGTTATGAGCGCCGACGAACAAAAGAAACGCTGCGGTTTGATTGTCGACCGCGTCCGAATGCCCTCCGAACCGCGCGCACGAATTTGACCGCTCCATCACAAGGCCGAAAAGACGCGGACCACAAAACCGGTGGTCCGCGCTACCCACTTGAGTGAAAGAGTCTAGCGTGCTAAGTTCTTTGTGTGGCACGTGCGGGGGTGGCGGAACTGGTAGACGCAAGGGACTTAAAATCCCTTGTCCCTCACGGGACGTGCCGGTTCGATTCCGGCCCTCCGCACTACTCAATTCAAATTCGTTACCCTCTCGACCGTTTTAATGGCTCGACCGGCGGGATCCCCGACTGTGCCCCACTTCCTGCCCAGCGGCGCGTGGCGGAATGGGAGACGCAGCGGACTCAGACAAAACTTGATTGCTCGCCGGGAAACCAGCGATGCAGAACTGCTCAAAGTTGGGGAAACCTCTCCAATGGCGATCCCGAGCCAAGCCCGATTCCATCGTTGTGCTGCTGTGGTGGGAAGATGAGCAACAGCTCATTGACATCGCCCGGGAAGAAGAACTTCGTGCGAGCCGCCGTTCTGATCAACGCGAAGATGGGGGAGAGCTGGGATTACAGGAATTAGACGGGAATCTTCCTTGGCCAAGCAAGAAGCGCCGCAGGTAGCAGGGGAGCGGGCAAGGGAGTCGAAATCTTACGAGCCGTTATCCGGCGCGTAACGCGGGACCCTCCATGAAGCAGTTATGCTTCCTTCAGAGAATAGCTCGTACTACGGCCACCGGCAGCGTCTTTGACCAAGATCCCGTGTTCGACCAAGTCGAGAATATCACGGTGTGCTGTGTCCTGAGAGCATTTGGCCAGCTTTGCCCATTTTGACGAGGTCAGCTTTCCATCAAAGCCATCCAGCATTTTGTTCAGGATCAGGCGTTGCCGTTCGTTCAGAGGGGAGGCCGCATGTTTCTCCCAGAACCGCGCTTTGCGAAACACGCCCGAGAGGGTGGTTTCGGTCCTGTCAAAAGCGCGATCAAGGCAGCCCAGGAACCATTCCAGCCACCCCGTAATATCGAGTGTACCTTTTTGCGTCTTTTCCAATATGTCGTAATAGGCGTTCCGTTCCTGACGGATTTGCGCAGACATACTGTAAAAACGCTGTGCGCTTTTTTCTGACTGCGCCAGCGCCCAATCGGCAATTGCACGGGCGATTCGACCGTTGCCGTCGTCGAATGGATGGATAGTGACGAACCACAAGTGACCTATAGCCGCTCTTACAACGGGGTCTGTGTCGCCGGGCTGATTTGCCCAATCGATGAATGCAGTCATTTCGGCATCGATACGCTGGGCTGCCGGAGCCTCATAATGCACGCGCTCATGACCTACCGGGCCGGACACAACCTGCATCGGGCCTTTTGAATCGTCGCGCCATGCGCCAACCCTGATTTTATGGAGGCCGCTACGCCCTGTGGGGAAGAGGGCGGCGTGCCAATCGGACAGCCGTTCTGTCGTCAAGGGCTTCTCAAAATTTTGCGTGGCGTCCAGCATCATCTCCACCACGCCTTCAACGTTGCGATCTGCCCGTACTAATCCCGCAACGTCCATTCCCAGCCGTCGCGCAATCGAGGAGCGGACCTGTTCCGGGTTAAGAATTTCACCCTCAATCTCGCTGGACTTCAAAACATCAAGAGTGAGTGTTTGCAGGACAGCATCTTTCCTGAGAGAAAAGCCAAGCGCCTCCATGCGTCCAATCAGGCGGCCTTGCCGATGGCGCACGGCGGCCAACGGCACAGCCAGCGCCTTTTGATCCCATCGGAATTTTGGCCAGTCGGCCCGTTGGTGGATATAGCGGCTCATTCTCCGTCCTCCATGCGGAGATTATAGCCGCTATTCTCCGCACCTTCAACAGTAAAATACGCAAAATATGCGGAGATTATGTGTGGTATTCTCCGCAAGTAGAATTTTGACTATGATAGTCCGAGCAGGGGGAAAAACGGTCAAGATTTACACAGTTTCTTACACACTTTCACAAAAGGCGAAACTAAGTGTTGTGTTATCAGCAACTTAACATGACAATGAAGGGACTTAAAATCCCTTGGCCCGCAAGGCCCGTGCCGGTTCGATTCCGGCCCTCCGCACTATTCAATTCAAACTCGTTACCCCCTCGACCGTTTTAATGGCTCGACCGGCGGGATCCCCGACTGTGCCCCACTTCCTGCCCAGCGGCGCGTGGCGGAATGGCAGACGCAGCGGACTCAGACAAAACTTGATTGCTCGCCGGGAAACCAGCGATGCAGAACTGCTCAAAGTTGGGGAAACCTCTCCAATGGCGATCCCGAGCCAAGCCCGAAGCGACCCTTCGGGAAGGTGTATAGACTAGACGGGCAGCACCCACTGCAATATGTCCCAGTCAAATCCTGCCGCGAGCAGCGGGCCGATGTCGGCGGCAAATTCCGGGTCACTGAGTTTGCCCGCGATGTTCTTCTCAAACTGTGCGCGCGTCACCCTGTGGCCGTCCCTCGCACGGCTGATGACGAGATCCTGCTCGACCTGGAAGTCCTGGACCCACGGGGCATGCGCCCGCCACTCGGTGATGTAGTCACGCGGGATCACAACTCCGCCTCCACCTTTGCGTTGATGTAGAGCTTCCATCCCTTGTTGCGGTGGGCGCACTTCTGCGGTGCCGTCGGCAGGAGCACGGTTGACTGCTTCGCATGTTGACGCACATATTCCTTGAGGACCGGAACCTTTGCCGCGAAACCAAGATGTTCCAGCAGGAATCCAAGCCGTTGCGCCCAAGGAACGGGCGCAGTCCAGGCAACTGCGGCCAGCTTTTCCGGATCGATCCGCTCGGCGAGTTCGGAGAGGACCGTCGCCACTTGATTAAGACCGCCGGCATGCCCCGCGTATCCCACAAGGTCGAGCGCCGTCGCCTCCGGCGACGACACAAGGACCGTGCCCCGCGGCGTGTTGAAGGGCTGAACCGGCACGTCCCCAAGGCGCTTGCGCGCGATGAAAGCCACGCGCACGGCCCCGCATTGGATCGGCCGGCGGTTCCTTGCAAGAAACACCTGGAATTCCTGCGGGCGCTGATGGGCAGCACCGTGATATTGTGCGGCAGACAGAAGTTTTTCGAGGGCGCCACCCGCTTCCTGCCAGGAAAAACTCTTGACAAGCTACGCTTAATATGATAGCCTAGGAAATGCGCGAGGCCGTTCCGCCAGGACCGAAGAGGCTCCGCAGATGCGTTCGTCATTTTTTCTTGCCAGCCGACAATATGTCATCGCCTATGCCAACTGCGGGATCGAGCTCGTTTCCGTGTACGCCGACGGTATGTCACTGCCTGGCCTTGTTACAGCGGTAGTAAGTCTGAAAAATGAACGAACGAAGCCGGAATGTCTATGAAAATAAAGGGCCGCTGCGGAAAACTTGGGAACGAAGCGCGAATGTCTATGGAAACAAAGGCGGTTAGCCCTACAATCCGGGACTCTTGTTCAAAAGAAAGGGGGTTATGCGGTTGCGGATGGATTGAAGATTAGCATGTTCCACGTGAAACAACGGCGCCGCATCCCCTGCGCCGGGTACTGGTGTCATTTGCGAGACATGCGCACTGGAAGCCACAGTCATTCCCGCGAAAAGCTTGCCCTGAGCCTGCCGAAGGGCGGGAATCCAGTCCGTAGACAGCGTATTTCCGAAGATTTGGAGAGTGGATTCCCGCTTTCGCGGGAATGACTTGCGTATCGAAGGGGACCTGATTCCAAATGACACCACTACCCTGCCGCGCGCCCCCCTTGCACAGTCCCTGCAAAACCTTTAGAATCCGTTCTAGATGCTGCACGAGCCCACTGTCCGCCACTTGCTCGAGCCGTTTGAACTGAGCCTTAGTAGCGATCAAATCGGCCAATTGATCGCTTATCTCGAATTGCTCCTGCGATGGAACAAGAAGATTAACCTGACGGGCATTCGTGACTGGAAGAGTTGCGTTACCCGGCATTTTGGCGAAAGTCTCTATTTGGGCCGTTGGGTGGCATTGAACGGCAGGCTATTGGATATCGGAAGCGGGGCGGGGTTTCCTGGCCTGAGCTTGAAGATTATCTTCCCGGACTTGTCGGTGACACTTCTGGAACCGGTGGCCAAGAAGCGGGCATTCCTCAAAGAGGCGGCCCGAGTTTGTGGAATGAATTTCGTTGAAGTGCGCGGAGAACGCCTGGAGGATTTCGCTGGCGCGCCGTCGCTGGCGCTTTATGACGCGGCCACGGCGCGCGCGGTCGGGCATCTGGAGGAGCTGGTGCCGCTGGCCTTGCGCTGTCTGAAAGCCGGGGGCGAGCTTTTCCTCTGGCTGAGCCGCCGGCAGGCAAACGAGATGGGCTACATTGAGGCCGGGATGAGAGAGGTGCGGCGGGTGCCGGTGCCGGGGGGCGGTCAGGGGGAAATCTGGTGGGGGAAGAAAGCCGCATGAGGATATCCTCGGGCGCAAAAGGTGATTTCAGGAGGCTGCTCAACGGGAAACCTTGAAGCGCGAAAGCTCGTTGCGTGGCCACCTGACAGGGGCGATTGATTTGCTGGACGGTCTCTTCGGCAATGTCAGCCACGCTTTGCGGTACAGTCACTGTCGGCTCCACTTGATGGCTGGCGCTTGACAGGCTGAGGAAAAACCCTTGGTTAGTGAGGTAGCGGCGACTTTACGTCGCCACAACTTCAATCATTGCAACATGCATATCGCGGCGTAAAGCCGCCGCTACGCCTTTTTCCGCAGTCTGTTGAGGCCCACCGACCATTTCGGCGGTCCCGTCAACGGAAGTGAATATCACTTCCCCGTCTTATGTTCAGAAGCGGAGCCCTCACGTTCGTACATGCTCGTCGGGCTGGGGCGAAGCCCCGTTAGTGTGGTGCGTCATAGATGTGCTTACTTTCCCAGGCCCCCGTGACCCGACCCCTGAGAAGTTGTGAAAAAATCGGATTGGCCATCTGTACCGGCGCTCTATGAGCTCCGAAATCATTGATTCTAAAATGCGGCGGTCGTAGACCGCCGCTACAGCGCGATTTTTTCACACCTTCTGACGGCTGGGATCTGCGCTTGTGTGTCCAGCACTTTTCTCTTGACACAAGAACCGACCCATGGTAGCCTATCAGAGTTGTCACGGGAGAGCGCCGGCAAGGGGCGGCGGCAAGGGAAGGCGAGATGGACGCGGCAAGGGGAAAAAGGCGCAGAAATGGAAAAAAGATACTATTTTGACGTAACGAACCTAGCCATCTAGTGCACACAAAGGACTTAGCTTTTTAAAACGCCAAAAACGAACTGGTCTTCGAGTGCCAACGAACCCAAATCAAACCCAAAAAAGGGGCCAAAAAACCACCTCTGGTGCCGCACCGAAGCGGAATTCGCGAGTCGAAAGGGGCCGGCGGGTGGGCGAGTACAAGGGGGCTACACTAGGTTATGTTCCACGTGAAACACAAGGCGCGGTAGTCTCCGAATATGGGATGTAGGGCCGGGGCTTGCCCCGGCCAGGCCGCCCCGAGGGGCGGCCCTACAGTCGAATTGGGACACCACCCAAGGCGTGTTTCACCAAGGCGTGTTTCACTTGCGTAACTTCCCGGCCTCTGATAGATTCGCCTTGACTTACTGCGGGTGGAAGCCTTTGGGACGAGTCATCGCAATTGCCAATCAAAAGGGCGGTGTCGGAAAGACAACCACTGCCATCAACCTGGGGGCCGCGCTGGCGAGCCGCGACATGTGGACTTTGATCATGGATTGCGACCCCCAGGCCAACACCACCGGAGGCCTGGGCTTCCCCAAAGATCCGTCGCGCCGGACCCTATACCATGCGCTTATGCTCGATGTGCCTCTCAGGGAACTCGTCCTGAAGTGCGCCGTTGAGGGACTCCACCTCATCCCGTCAGACAAGAACCTGGTGGGAGCGACGATCGAGCTTGTGGACCGCCCCGAGCGCGAAAAAACCTTGCGCAAAAGGATTGAGAAGTTCCGCGACGAGTTTAACTACATCCTTCTCGACTGTCCTCCAGCCCTTGACCTGCTCACCCTGAACGCGCTGGTAGCAGCGGATTCCGTTATCGTGCCGGTGCAGTGCGAGTACTTCGCGCTGGAGGGGGTCTCCGAGCTTTTCGACACGCTGATTCGCATTCGGCGCTCTCACAACAAGAATCTGGCGGTGGAGGGAATCCTCCTTACCATGTTCGACGAGCGCACCAATCTCTCGCACCAAGTCCGCGACGATTTGAGGGATTTCTTCGGTGGCCAGGTTTTCTCCACTGTGATACCTCGCAATGTTCGCTTGGCAGAGGCGCCAAGTTTCGGCAAACCGATTTTCCTCTATGACCCCGATTGCAGGGGAGCCGCCAGTTATCTTGACCTGGCACAGGAGGTCATCAATCATGACCAGAAAGGCGTTGGGTCGGGGGCTGAACGCCCTGCTACAGACCGTTGAGTCGGCTACGTCCGGCCTCGAGCAGGTACGGCTGGAGCTCATCGATCCCAACCCGTTTCAGCCGCGCCATGCCTTTCCCGAAGACTCCCTGAAAGAGCTTGCGGATTCCATCCGCGCCAGCGGGGTAGTCCAACCCATTCTTTTGCGCCTCAGCGCCCTAGCCGAGGGCCGCTACCAGCTCGTAGTGGGTGAACGTCGATGGCGCGCGGCCCGCCTTGCCGGCCTGGAAACCGTTCCCGCCATTATCCGCGAGCTTACGGATCAGGACGCCCTTGAGCTCGCTCTGACCGAGAACCTGCTCCGTCAGGACCTGAACCCGCTCGATGTGGCCCGCGCTTATCAGGCGCTCCAGGAAAAATACCATCTCAGTCACGAGCAGGTTGCAGAGCGGCTGGGCATCAATCGTTCTTCAGTCACTAACACCTTGCGTTTGTTGCGGTTGCCGACGGCCGTCCAGGAGATGCTCTCTAAGGATGAAATCACTTACGGCCACGCACGGGCGCTCCTGGGTCTGGATTCTGAAGCCGCCCAAGTGCAGCTTGCCTCGATGATTGCCAAGCGGGGCCTTTCTGTGCGGCAGGTTGAAAACATGGTGGCGTCTCGGGGAATGAAACCCGCTGCGCAGAAAACCTTGTCCAAGCCCCCAGTGGATCCCAACGTTCGCGCTGCCGCATTGAAGCTTGAACGAACGCTGGGGACGCGCGTCAAGATCCTTGGCGACGGGCGACGGGGGAAAATAGAAATCAGCTATTTTTCGGCGCAAGATTTGAACAGGATTTACGACTTGATTGTCAGGCAGTAAGACTGCCCTATATACATTTAACTATTTCCGTTATACCTTATCCTTCTGTTATGAACAACTGGGGTAACCAATGACCCCGGTGGGAGGCAACAATGCCATTCGGCTTTGGAAAGTCCAGGCGGCGTCAACTGGCTGAACTCCCCGATGACTGGGTCGGGTGGCTTGAGCCTGGTGTGGAGGTTGAGGGGAAGATGAAGGTCGCGTCCGGCCTGATCCGCGTCAACGCGCACTTCAGGGGTGAGATTAGATGCGAAGGCACGGTGGTGGTCCACGATCAAGGTGAAGTGGATGGGGAAATCCACACCCGCATCATCAGCGTCACCGGGAAAATAAAAGGAAACATCCACGCCTCCGAGTTGCTGGAGATCAAAGAACACGGCGTGGTCCTCGGCGCAATTTACACGCCCTGCCTCGTGGTTGATCCCGGAGGCTTCTTCGAGGGCCAGTGCCACATGCCAACCCCCGAACCCACCCCCCGAGCCGCCAATGGTCCGGGTACCAAAAACACTGCCTAGCAGTTTGTCGGAGGCAGATTTCGAGGCACTTAGGATCAACAACTTACCACCTAGCCTAGTCTTGTGAGTTGCTGATTCTTAATCGATAAGACCTTATTCCCAATGGGCTCCGAGGGGAGCGACAAGGAAGCCCGCCCCGACGCAACATGCCGGCGGCGATCCCTCAGAGCTTCCTGCAGACCTTCACCGTCTCTCCTGGTGAGAGGCGAGGCTTCACGAGTCTTGAGGGGTTTCTGTTGTTGGCCTTGGAACTACTTCAGCCGGGACTGCTTCTGTTTCGATAATTTCGCGCGGCGGAGGCATGGGCGGCACGGGAACCGGCGGCGCGTGCAACTCGACATAGTTCTTATACCAGAGAGTCGTTGCGGCTCGTTGCCAGAGGCGGATGCCGACCATCACCAAGGTGACTACTTCCAAGAGCAGCCAGCTCCGGCCAAAGGATTGGTGCGGAATGTTGAGCCACAGTGCCCAGGCTGCTATGGCCACAATCGCAGCCACGAAAGCAGTCGCCAAGTAGATCGAGAGTAAGCGCGGCAAATGGCGCATAGCCAACACGAAGGACCGACAACTCAGGACGAACATCCCCCGCACGCGATCGATTACCGTGCGTGCCTGTGCCAGGTCGAACCACGCTCGCACAAATAGCGCTAGCACCAGGCATAGGAATGAGCCCGCGACTTGCAACCAGAAGCCTTGCATCTCGCGTGGAGCATCGGAAGCCATCTTGCCCGACACGCTCCCTACCATTGCGAGCAGGCCAAATACAATCGCGAACGGAATTAGGGCGCAGAGCAGCACGCGCACCATTCGCCAGAAAAACTCGCCGCAGGATTCGAAGAACTGACCGTGGGTGAGCTTGCGGTCTTCGCGATAAACCGCAAGGATTCCGCCAGAGACAAAGATCATATAGAAGAGGAAGATCGTCCCAACAACCACAGAGCCGGCCGCCCAGGTTGCCGGGGAAACCTCAGGCTTGCTGAGCAGTTCTATGAACACCGTCATATCAAAGCGCTGGCTCAACTGCTCGGTGTAAAGGCTTTTGTCCAGCGCGGAGTGCAGCACGATGCCAGGCGCAATTGACGCAAAAAATCCAAGCACAAGGTTGACGAAGAAAACCCACCAAACCAGGCGCTGGTGCCGCCAAACCAGGAAGAACCCATCTTGAATCGGTCGCTTCATCATCGCTCCTCAGGCCAGCCACGCCAGCAACTGGGCAAACCACTGCGTCAACAGCATCCAATACCCGGCGATCTTTCTGGTTGCACGGCTGTCGGAATCGCGCCGCCAACTGTTATTGAACCGGTCGCGATCGAGCAGAATCGCGTGATCGGGATCGATTTCCGCGGAAATCAGTTCGGCTTTCTTCTGCCAAGTGTAGCGGCGCCAGCGATCCTGGCCGTCCCAGTGTTCGCGAATCGTTTCGCCGTTGTCGAACTTCACTTGCAAGGTGACCGGGAAGACGAAGTCTCCTTTGCGGTGCACCACCAAACTGGAAATGTACTCGGTTTTCCCCTTCTTCTCTTTTTTCGGAGCGTTCTTATCGGCCCAGTCGGCACGCACGCTCCTTGCGCTTAGTATGCTGTAGTCGAGCACCTGCGTTCCGCGCACCGCCTGGTTCCAATACCAGTCCAGATTCTGCCCGGCAACTTCGTTTACCGTGTTCATGAAATCGTCCGCTGTGGGATGCTTGAAGCGATAGCGTTCAAAGTAGACGTGCTGTGCCTCGCGCACCTTTTGCTCTCCGATAATGTGTTCCAGCGTGAGCAGCACGACTGCCGTTTTGCTGTAGCTGATCCCGCCGTAGGAATTGAAGTTCAAAAATTGCCAGCCGCGCCGCGTCATGGGATCCAACTCCGCCACGCCAATGTAACTGCTGTGGTCCGTGCCGCGTTCGCTGGCGGTGGCGGCTCGTGTGTTCAAGGTGTCCACATCGCGGCCATATAGGGCATCCATGACCTTACATTCGGTGTATTGGTTGATGCCCTCGTCGAGCCACGCTTCTTCAAACTCGTTGGTGGCCACCATGCCATACCAATATTGGTGTCCGAATTCATGTTCGACGACGGCCTCGGGAAGTTTCAAACCATCAAATACCCACCACATGGTGCCGGCGGTGATAAACGTGGGATATTCCATCCCTCCGGCGGCAAGGCCGCCATGTGGTGGATCGACGACCGTAACTTGCGAATACGGATAAGGCCCAATCCATTCGTCAAACTTTTTCATCGTGCCCTTCAGCACCTCCATGTAGCGGGGAGCGCTGGCCATGTGCCCGGGCTGCATGAGGAGGCGCAGCTTCACCGTGCCGCTGCTGATGGTCACCGTGTCTTCGACAATTTTTGTGGTGGGATCGGCGGTCCAGGCAAAGTCGTGGACGTCTTCGGCTCTAAAAACCAGCGTCTTGGTGCCGTCAGCGTTAGCGGTATCGGCTGTCTCGACGCCGGTGGCGCCAACGTTGAAATTGGATGGCAGGGTCACCTTCACGTCGTAGGCGCCGAAGTCGGCAAAGAACTCGGTGGTTGCGTGAAACTGATGGCAGTTCCAGGCATTCTTCCACCATACGCCGACCTTGGGAAACCACTGTCCGGCCAGCAGAAAATCCCGCTTGTAGCCGGTGCGCGCCACCACTTCGGGAAATTGATCGTGGAACGTGATCTTAAACGTGGCCCTCTCATTCGGCGCCACAGGACGCGGCAGTTGCACCTCGACCACCGTTCGATCGTCGGCATTGTCGTCATCCGGGTGGATAAAGTGGAGCTTTCCGGTCAGATCACCCATGCCGGCCACTTCAAACGACTTGATCACATCTTCGCCGAACTTCTTGTCCTCCCACTTTGCGCCAATTTGGACGTCACGATTGCCACCTTCGTACCCTTCCCGGGTAAAGGTGGACTTCGGCTGGAACGCATTCAGATAAAGATGGAACGGAAGGCGATCCTGCGGCTGGCCCGTGTAGTTCGTCCACGTGAGTGTTTCCTGGCAGTCGAGACTGTGGTTTTTGGGGTAGTAGTTTGCGTCAATTTGGTAGGCAACCACGCGCTCAGAGAGCGGCGCCTTTTGGGAAGGCAGCAGCGGTGACGTCTGCGCGAAGAGAGGCAAAGCTCCGGCCAGGCAAAACAGCGCGGCGAAAAGCAGGAACTCGCGAACCAATTTCATGCTTTGTATCTTATGGTCAGCATTATGGCCAGCATGTGCTCCGAACGCAAAACATCGCGATATCAACATAATTTTCCTTTTTGGGCTCGAAAACGGCACCATTGTACACCCGTCTGGCTTGTTTGCGCGTGTGAAACGATTTTCATCGGGAGCACTCCCGACGGTCTGGTATCCACACCAGCGCAGCCCAAAATTGGGCAACGGTCATGTAATTTTGTTTGTGTAAAAGGTAGGAGGGTGTAAGTTGACTTTGGACTTGCAACCAAAATCGATCCCTAGAAAGGAGCTTACACCCTATGCCGAAAGTAACACCGATTACGGAGCAGTTTCAACACTTTGTGCAGGACTTTAAGGAGAGTTTTGGGGGGATTTGTACGGCAAGACGCGCGGCCTGTGGAAGAAGTTTTTGGAGGAGGAGTCGCGGCGGCAGCAGGCGAGTTATCTGGGATTGGGGGGGCATGAACGGGCCGAGGAAGAGAGGAAGGATTACCGCAACGGATTTTACCAACGGGATTTGGTGACCCGCCTGGGGACGCTGCGCCTAAGCATCGCGCGGACGCGCAAGAAAAGTTTTCTGCCCGCGCTGCTGGAGCGCTTTCAGCGGCGCGCCGAAGAAGTGATGTTGCTGATCCGAGAAGCGTTCTTGCGGGGGATCTCGACGCGGCAGGTGGGACGGGTGGTGGGGGTGCTGACGGGCGAGGTGGTGAGCGCCCAGACGGTGTCGAAGCTGACTCGCAGCCTGGACCGTCTGGTGAAGGCCTTCCACCAGGCGCCACTGAAGGACGAATGGGCGTACTTGTTTTTGGACGGGGTGAGCTTACGGATGCGGCGACCGAGTGGGCGGAGGCGGGTCCAAATGCTCGTAGCCTACGGGGTGCGAGCGGATGGCAGCCGACAGCTTCTAGCTTTCCTGCGCAGCGCGGGGGAGAGTCAGGCGGCCTGGGAGGGCTTGCTGCAGGATCTTTATCGACGCGGCTTGGAAGGCAAGAACCTGTTATTGATTGTCACTGATGGGTGCCCGGGATTGGCGGCGGCAATTGAGACCGTCTACCCACGCGCGTTACATCAGCGCTGCTGGGTGCACAAGATGCGGAACATTTTGCAGAAGGTGCGCAAGCGCGACTACGAAGCGGTGAAGGCAGGAGCCCAGGCAATATACCGAGCCGACAGTAATAGCCTCGCTATGGAGGCCTTTCGCAGCTTCCAGAAGCATTGGCAGGGTACCTATCCCGCCATGGTGTGACAGCTCGAAAAGGACTCACCCGAACTGCTGTCCTTCTTCAGCTGTGTGGAGAGCAAGCTTCCGACTCGTTGATCATAGTCCGGGCACGGCCGCCGTGGGACTCTGGCAGTGGCGGACAAACCCTTCGGCGAGTTCACATCCACACTCCAGGCCGCGGAAGCGATTCATCTTTTCATGGTAGGTTCCGTAAAAGCCATTCACAGGATTCTGGCTGGCATGGGCATAGCAGGCAGCCCGCTTGCGGCTCTCCGTTTGGGTGATATTGACGTAGTGGGTGGGGTGAAAGTTCTGGGTCTGTCCACCCTGATCGACTTCGAAATAATAGAGCTCGAACTTCCTGCCGCTTCGCAACCAGGCATCGTACACCAGGTACGAAACGGCCCGGTGATCGCGATGACTGTCAATCGGCCAGTGAGTAAAGACCACGTCGGGTTGCTCGGCTTCCAGAATGCTTCGAAACTCATCGTACCTGGACGCATTCACTTCCGTGGAACCGTCAATCTGCCCGGCGAAAACCGGCTTTGCCTTTAGAATGTCACAGGCCTTCTGGCATTCCGCCGTGCGGATGGCGGCCGCTTCCTGAGCCGACTTCCCTTCGATCCCGGCCTCACCTCGCGTCAGGTAGAGGACGACAACCCGGTGACTCAGGTCGGAATAGCTGGCCATAGTTCCACCGCAACCCGATTCCGGATCGTCCGGGTGTCCTCCTGCAACCACCACCTTGAGTTTGCGATCCGCTAGCACAGCCTTACCGTCCGCATTCAGAGCGAGCAACGGCAATCCGATTCCCATCGCACTTGCAAACCGCGCGGATCGGTCCAACAGAGTTCTTCGCGTCATTTTTCGCATAAGTCACGACCTTCCTGACAAGGAATTCGGCGGGCATCATACCGCATACCGAACTCGCACGCACTACTGAGGCAGGCTCCAAATATAAAGGCGGTCCTGCAGCCAGTGCTTAGTTGCAAAGTCCGCACAGGGCGTTACCGAAGGACAAGTCAAAAGGCAACACGAAAACGTGGGCTGGCGAGTCAACCCTTCGACCTTCGACTCTCGACTCCTCGACTTGGTCAGAACAGTGTGGATGTTGGACCACACTAGGGCCGACTGCTGACGGGTTGCCTGAAGCAAAAAACAAGGACGACTTTGGATTCGACCGGCCTGCCGTTTAGGGTGGCGGGTATGAACCTCCAATCCTCAATCGCCTGGATGGCCGTGGTCGTGAAAGGCGGAGCACCGCGTAGTGCCTTCGTGCTTTGCGCCCTACCTGCTTCGTTGATGCCCACTTCAAGGATGACCGCCCCGGGGATTAGCGTGTTGGCCGGTAACGTCGGGAATGTGGCACGAGTCACCTCGGGGGGTTGAAAACTTGATTGGATTCGGACCTCGTCGTCCTGGTGGACCAGTGGAGGAAGAGGAACGTTTGCTGCGAGGAGTGACGCCGGGTTGAAAGTGACGGCTACGGTTATCCTTGAAGTGACCGCTTTCCCGTTAAGCTTGGCGGGCTCGAATTTCCACGTTTTTACGGAACGGACTGCCTGCTCCGTTAGGGATGCAATATTACGCCGCACCTGCACGTTTGTTACTTTTCCTTCTTCAGAGATCATGACATCCAAGACTACTGTTCCATTAGCTATGCTACGGATTGGAACCCTGACGTCGCTAACGGACACGGCTTCAGCCGGTTGGAAATGAGACTCTTCTGTAGTTTTAGGAGCGCACGGGGCAAGCGGTTGGGCGCTCAACCATGCAAACGCAATTGCTGCACCGAATAGGCTTCCCATGGGCAGGACCTCGCTAGGCCGCATCATACTCCCCGCGCGAAGCTTCCGCCTTCGACCTTCGACTCCTCGACTTGGTTAGATTTCGCGGCGACCTTCGATGGCCTTGAGCATGGTGATCTCGTCCGCGAATTCGAGTTCGGAGCCGACGGGAATGCCCATGCCGATTCGCGTCACCTTCACGCCCAGGGGCTTGAGGAGCTTGGAAAGGTAAACGGCAGTGGCTTCGCCTTCCACCGTGGGGCTGGTAGCAATGATGAGTTCCTTGACCTTGCCGGATTTCAGCCGCTCGATCAGGTTCTTGAGCTTCAACTGCTCGGGACCGATACCCTGCAAAGGCGAGAGGAGGCCATGAAGGACGTGATACAGCCCGTGAAATTCTCGCGTTTTCTCGACTGAAAGCACGTTGTAGGGCGTCTCCACCACGCAAATGACTTCGGGATCGCGACGGGAATCGGAGCAATATTCGCAGGGATCAGCTTCGGTGAGGTTATTGCAAACACTGCAAAGCTTGATCTTGTCTTTGACGTCGAGTATGGCGCCCGCCAGGCGCTCGGCCTCCTCGCGCGGCACGCGCTCCAGGTGGAAAGCAAGGCGCTGCGCCGACTTCGACCCGATGCCAGGAAGCCGTTTCAGCTCATCAATCAGGCGAGCCAAAGGCTCGGCGTAGTCTCTCATGGGAACGGAAACTCGAAAAGCGAAATTCGAAACTCGAAATTCGAAACTCGAAATTCGAAATTCGAAAAGCGAAAGTCGAAACTGGAAAATGGAAAAGCGAAATCGAACCCTTGGTAGTTGCGTGATGCCGTAGCGCCAGACCAGTTTCTATTTTCGAGTTTCGTTTTTCCAGTTTCGATGTTCCTCAGGTCAGGCCGGGGATGTTGAGCCCACCCGCCAGGTTTCCCATTTGGCTGGCGAGTTGTTCATCCACCTTCCGGGTTGCGTCATTCACGGCAACCAGGATGAGGTCCTGCAACATTTCGAGGTC
>Ga0208821_1000685_pt1 | contig 24221 bp, 21 predicted proteins | sample June2015DPH_20_5_FD_184720 | JGI IMG/M metagenome (GOLD analysis project Ga0208821, IMG submission 184720) | Peatland microbial communities from SPRUCE experiment site at the Marcell Experimental Forest, Minnesota, USA - June2015DPH_20_40... | ecosystem: Environmental > Terrestrial > Soil >... | reverse complement strand
ACATGAGCCTGCGCACCCAATCCAAGGTCTTGCGCGTCATCGAGGAGCAGCGCTTCACGCCCGTAGGCTCGGGCAATAACCTCACCGTGGATGTGCGTGTGATCGCCGCCACCAACAAGAACCTGGCGGAGGAGATCCAGAAGGGCAACTTCCGGGAAGACCTGTTTTACCGGCTCAACGTCATCCCCTTTTTTGTTCCCCCGCTGCGCGACCATGGGGAAGATATTCCTGCCCTCGCCAACTATTTTCTGGCGGAATTCGCCCGCGCCTATGGCCGCCGGCCAAAGCACTTTTCCGAATCTGCCCTGGAAGTGATCCTGGGCTACCGCTGGCCGGGCAATGTTCGCGAGCTGCGCAACCTTGTGGAGCGGTTGGTCATCATGGTCCAGGGCGAAAAAATCGAGCGCCGGCACCTCCCCCCTTCCCTCTATCACGACCGTGCGCGCTCCGAATCCACCAAAACCCCCGTCACCGGTTTCTCCTCCTTGCAGGAAGCCCGCGCCGCTTACGAGCGCGATTACATCCTGCGCAAGCTGGAGGAAAACCAGGGCAACGTCACCCGCGCGGCCGAAGCTCTCGGCCTGGAGCGCAGCCATCTTTACCGGAAAATGAAATCCCTCGGAATCACCGTGGGCGGGTAGGCCGGGGGAGTTCTCATGGCTCAGATGACGGCGCTGGAACGCACCCTGGCGGTGCTCAATCATCAGGTGCCGGACCGGGTCCCAGTCGGCCTGCACAACTTCTTGATGGCATGCCGCATGAGCGGCGCCGACTTCAGGGAGACATTGCGCAGCGGTGAGATGCTCGCGGAAGCGGAACTCGCGGCATGGCGCGAGTTCGGGCATGACGTCATCATGCACGAAAACGGCGTCTGCGCGGAAGCGGAAGCCCTCGGGTGCGGCATCCTCTATCAATCTGATCGTCCGCCCCACGTCGAAGATCCGGTGATCAAGTCTATTGATGACGTTGATAAGTTGACAATTCCTGATCCCGAGAAGACTTTCCCACTTAATGAATTGTTGAAGGCCACCCGCATCCTGGTCCGCGAGACGGAAAGGAAGGCTTTTGTGATGGGCCGCGCGGACCAAGGGCCTATGGCGCTGGCCGCCGCCCTCTGCGGGCCGGAGAAGCTCTTGCTCGCTTGCGCTGAAGAGGCGATGCGCCCGAAAGTTCTGCGCTTGCTTGAAATTTGCTCCCAAATGAACGTCATCTATGGTGAAGCTCATTGCCGTGCCGGTGCGCACGGCAGCTCGATTGGCGCCTATGGAAGCAGCCTGATCTCGCCCCAAATGTATGACCAGCTTGAGTTCCCCGGAGACAAGGCTTTTTGTGATGCCATGCGCGGCCTCGGGTGCAAGAGCTTCGTACATTCCTGCGGCGATGAGACAGCATTGCTCGAGAACCTGATTCGAACCGGCGCCGACTGCTTGGAACTTGATCCCGGAACAGATCCTATCGCCTGCAAAAAGGCCATCCACGGGCGGACGAGCGTACTGGGAATGCTTGATCCGGCCAGGATTCTTGGGCGAGGGACCTCTTACGAGGTTCGGCGGCATACCTTGGACATCATGCGAACGATGGCGCCAGGAGGAGGATTTATCATGGGGCCGGGCTGCGCGTTGCCGGCCGACACCCCTGAGACTTCCATCCACATCGTTATGGAGTGCGCCCGCACCGCCGGCGTCTACAACCCTGACGGTTCCCTGCCATGGTTCAGCTAGTGTAGTGGGTCCTACGCTTCTTTACATTTGAAAGGCTGGCGCGGAGCACAAGTGTCATTCCGCGCTTCGGCAGATTGCTGGTCTCTGAAATCCGCAAGGCTTCGCTCTCCGGCAGCCAACTTCTATAAGCAAAGAGGTCTGTGACGCACTACACTAAGGCAATAACCCCGGGGCGAAGTCTCGCGGGCCGACGATGCAGGGCCTTCTTGAGCAGCAAGACAGGTCGTTGAGTAGGTTGATGGTGTGTTGTAGCGCTGACCCCGCAGGGCGGGGTCGGCGCTACCATGTTTTTCATCAACCTTTAGATCCTCAAGGTTTGAGTCCTGTCACGTCCGCGGGCGTTTTCCTTCCGCGCTCCGTGCGGTCGAAGTCGGAATCAAAACTCACCAACGTGAGGCTGTATTTGTCAGCGGCAAGGTATTGGTAGGCATCGTCGAAGTCGAGCCCGAACTTGCGGCACAATGCGGGCACTTCCTTGAGCCCCGCTGTATCCAGAAGGAACATCAGTCACCCCGCCACTCCAATGCCTTCTTTTGCAATTCCAACGACGTAAATTGTTCCCGAAATTCCGATAAACCTCCCGCCCAATTCATCCGCAGTTTCGAGCGTTTGGGATGGACCTTGGTTTCGAACAAGAAGCTGGCGAAATCCTGAACCTCCTGCTGCAATTCCACCGGGAGTTCTTTCATCAACTCCTCTAGAGTTTTCATCGGACTGCCTCCGCCTACAGTGTATTACATCTCGGCCAGATTCAACACTGGCATTGCTTAGCTTCTCCGCAGGTCGATTACTTTCGCGGCCACGTGCCTGCTGACTGGGTTCTGCGACTTCGCGAGGGGGCTTCTGGACCTGTCTTGGTCGTGCACGGTTTCTCGGCGCGGTCGGTGAGAAGAGCCGTAGACCTGAGACGGAAGTCTGCACTTGCGCGTCCTTGGCACTTGTGACTACCCTTTTGTCTCTTGGGGGAATCGCGACCCTGGAAAGTGACCCAAGCCTGGTGATTCATGACGGGTTGAAATGTGCCGGCGCGGTTCGCTTGTCACTTGTCACTCGTCACTGCCTTATTGTTTCTTGGGGGAACCGCAAACCCGGAGGGTGTCCGTCAATTGACGGACAAAGCAGAAGCCCGCCGTGCCGCCAGCGCGCAGGCGGCTTTCCCATCTCGCCGTGCCCGCGAGAAATCGGCGCCAGAAAAGGACAAGGGGATGAGGGAAACTCAAGCCGGGCGGTTGGAGAAAGCCGCTAATTTCTAATGAATAAGCTCGCTCACCTGTCCATTATTCAGAGGAACGCCAAAAGGCAAAGGTCAAAACGCAAAAGCCGAAAGTAACGGCGCGCCTGTTTTTGAGGCTTTTTCGTCGGGGGCGGCAAAGGGCATCAGACCTCAAAACGAAGTCCACGCTAAGTTTGTTGGTAAGGGTCTGCAATTCATTTTCGGCAGGGACATTCTTGCGCGAGCATCATTTGGATCGCTGTGGAGGCGAGTGTGTATTTAGGATTTGCGTCAACGAACACAATGAACTTTTGAATCAAAAGTTGTGTCGAGAGGTTGTCGGGCGCACATAGCTTGTACCAACTGACATTCTCAGCCAATGCGCTAGACGCATCAACGGCGCCTTGCACATAGCCGATGCACTCTCCAGCAAGAAGCGAGTTAGTCGAATTGTCTTCCGCGCTCCCCTGCAAAACCGCAAGAGCAAGGCGGCATTCCCTCTGGATGTCCTTCGCCGAACGAAAGTCGGCTCGTGATGAGCAGGCGAAAATCAGAACTCCCAAGAGACCTGCGAACACCAATACGGTCGCCTTCATTGTTTCACCTCACACCGCGCAATGCCGGGATTCTATCACACGATCGGAACTGAACTGTCGGTTTCCAGGGCAATGGACCAATCCTTAGCCTGATACCGGACGCCGTGGTAGGATGAGCGTATGGCTACCCAAACTGAACATGAACTCTGTCGCAGGTGCGGCCACGAGCGTGGTTACCATCGCGATTCCGTTTGCCAATTCGAAATCGAAACCCCGCCCTACATATGTAACTGCGCCGCCTTCGTGCCTGCTGAAGGAACAATTAAACCGAAGCAACCATGAAGAAACAAGCGCGGACGTGTAGAAGGTCCGCGGCCCTTGGGCGCGATCGGTGAAAAGAACCGCAGGCTTTGAAGAAACACGTCCATGCTTGCTTTAGCCATCGGTCATGTGGAGTTCTTCGTACGCGCCGATGGCAGCACCCTCAAGAACCGGGAACAACTCGTCGAGGACATCGCAGAACTCGAAAATGTTAAAGCGGAAATCCGGTCCGAGCATCGCAGAACCTTTAGTGTCGAGCGGGTATCGAAATGCGTACGAGCGAGTATCGACGTCCTGAAACTCTGCGATGACCTCGCGGAAGTCGTCAAGAGTGCGAAAGTGCTCAGTGCCGAGATCCCATTCCCAGCCGTAAGCGTCGAAAATGCGCTCCAATTCTGGCATCAGTTTGTCGAGCCTGTGCGTCGTGAGCAATTTTTGCCGGTCAACCTCTTGCTGCCCTTTGATTGAAAGCATGGGTGAGCCGATGAGAAGCACCGCTTTCATGTACAACTCAAGAGCGTGACGATAGAGGAACACGACCGGGTACGCCCGGAAATCCTCGGTCGGGTTTCCGTATAGCCCGAATTGTGGTTTCTCCCGGAGCGCGGCCACGGATTCTTTGGCCATGATGTGAAAAGCCTCCGCAAAGTCGGTGAAGTCACGCTCTGAAGTGCCATGCCAGTTCAGCACCACCGTTCCGTGAGGCCGACCATTGTTGACGAAAAGGCGTTTCTTTTTCACGATGCCTCTCCATTCAAAACGAAGGTCCGTTGACGGCACGCAGTGCATACCCTATATTGTAACCGGTTGTAGGAGCCCCTTCTCAATGCATATGTCAACAATGTTGCGAATGTGCCCACGTTCTAACCTCGCACCTATAATGTCGCCATTTCCTAGGATGGAGAGCCCCCACTGAGATTTTTGGGAATCCTTATCCTCAAAGTAATGGGCCAATTCATACGCAAGATAATCTGCCGGCTGTAGGGCAATGGATTGATCCTTTTGAATATGGGTAAGTGAGTGAAGGCAAGTGTTACCCTTATTAAGCTCCAAGACGGCATGATAGCAGGTCTGCGCAGATTGCCGATAAACGGAGTGACATTCAAATACGAAGGCGACTTTCTCATCTTCTGGCAGATGCTGTAAAACGTGGGCTACGCACGCCTGCATAGAAAGCAGGTAGGGCACTGCTTGTCTGTCCCGGATTCGACCCTCAATAAGGTCTTTGCAGTCCTCATTGTTCACAGCGCCCATGATCCTCGTAAGACCATGCCTATGAGGAATGGGTCCAATTTCATCCAAAAAATCCTTCGTCCTCTGATTCCATCGTAGGTCTGTCATGTGAAGGGCTTTCCGTTTTCTTCGGTTCAAGACTTGCTGCCACTCTTCCACACAGGATTCCCATTGTCCTTGGTTTCCTATAAATCCTGCTACGACGCACACCTTTCCCTGCTTGTTGCTATTGCTCTCGTCAAGATAGGCCTTAAGCATACGAAAAAACCTTTTGCGTTTGTACTTGCCGTAAGCAAGTTCGGCTAACCCCCGTCGCTGCCCAAGGCGGAAACCCGGGTCGTTGCCACGTCCTGTTCCTCATTGATTCACCCGTTGTAACAGGCGCTCGTAATTCTGTTTATAGTTCGTGTTCCTGGGGTCAAGCATGTAGGCCGCGCGATATTCCTCTAGAGCTCCCCGCAGGTCGCCTTTCTTTTCCAGCCCGCTACCGAGGTTATTGTGGGCCGAGGCATTATTGGGGTTCAAGCGCAACGCCTCGCGTTCTTCAGTGATTTCTCCTTCCCAGTCACCCTTCCAGGAAAGCGCCGCGCCGAGGTTAGCGTGCGCGGCGTCATAATTGGGGTCCAAGCGCAGCGCCTCGCGTTCTTCAGCAATTTCTCCGTCCCAGTCGCCCCTGTTTCCGAGCGCGACGCCGAGGTGAACGTGCACATTTTCATTCTTGGGGTTCAAGCGCAGCGCCTCACGGTATTCCGCCACCGCGCCATCCCAATCATGCTTGTTTGCGAGCGCGAGGCCGAGGCCGAAGTGTGCCATGTCATTATTTGGGTTCAGCCGTAGGGCTTCGCGTTCTTCCGCCACCTGGCCATCCCAGTCGCCCTTGCGTCCGAGCGCGGCCCCAAGGGTGCTGTGTGTCATGTCACTCTTCGGGTTCAGGCGTAGAGCCTCACGGTATTCAGCGATTGCGCCATCCCAGTCGCCTTGGTTTCCAAGCGCATCGCCGACAAGGCTGTGCGCCCACTCGTTACGTGGGTTCACGCGCAGCGCCTCACGTTCTTCCCTGATCTCTCCATCCCGGTCGCCTTTGGCTCCAAGCACCCCGCCGAGGGTAACGTGCGCCCACTCATTATTCGCATCCAGGCGGATGGCCTCGCGGGCGGCCGCCTCGGCATCGTCCAGCTTGTTCTGCTGCACAAGGATATAGGCAAGGCTCATGTAAGCGTCGGGGTTTTGAGAATCTAACATCAAGGCCGCGCGGATTTCCTGCTCAGCTTGCGCATACTGCCGCTTGTGATAGAACTCCGCCCCACGCGCCACGTGGTGCCGCAGTTCGGCAAGCCGGGCCTCCGCCGCCGGGTCAACGGTCATGGGCTTCCTCACCTTGGCGGTTTTCAGGGCGTTGATTAACTCATCGTCGCCGCCGCTCAGGTGTACTTCCTAGAGATAATCATCCTGGGGCTCGAAGTCGATGCCACGCTCGTTTACCAGCATCGCCACGCGGTGGCTCGGTACCTGCGCGGCGATCAGCATGATAATCTGCACTTGGTTCAACGGCTTCTTCGCGCTGGCGGGTTCGGGCGGCTTCGCCGCGCGAAGCGCGCTAAGAAATGCCTCGCTCGCCCCTGCGGCTTTGAGGCTCTGCACAAATTCCTCCGCCGGGGCAAAACCAATCCCGCGCTGCTCGATAGCCTTCGCTCCCGTCTCATCTCCCAGCCCGGCGCGCACCAGGCTTTGTACTTGGTCCTGCGTCAAAGGCTTCATGGGCTCTAGTTGTGTTCCGCGTGACACAGACGGCCCTCCAGCCTGCGGTGCGTTGCGAAGTTGGGAGGGGGGAGTCCCTGTAGCTTTAATACGACCCAACTTCTGTACAAAGAGAGTGCCTTCACGATGGACCGCTGTGTCATCGGGGCAATCTTGGAGGTTGAATCCAATCGGCAATGGTTCGAGCGTATCCCTCCGAAGGCTGAACTCACCATGTTGTTTCAATCCGTCTTCTTCGGAGGGTGAGACGGTATAAGTCCCCTCTATGGAATCCCCGTCGCGCTGCCCATGAAATTGAATCGTCATCGTTAGACTAATTACGTCGAATGAAACATCCCTGCCTTCGGTCTTCCCGTGCAGCGGCCCACTGCCAAATAATGGCAGATTTACACCCATGCAACCGTAAATGGTTCCCCCCTCTTGATTTATTCCAATCTCTACGCCTGCCATGGATTGGATAGTGGAATTGTGAACGGAACCGGAATAACCACCCGTGAGCTGATTTGTCTGACCACGGATTGGTATCCCGCTAAGCCACCCGAAAATGGCAGCTACGAAAAAGCTCCTGCGTAACACGCGACCCATGACTTTCCCCCGGGGCGAAGGAGTACGCCTATGGTGCATTGAAATCGTTTGCCATGTCAATAAGTTCACTTGGACGTGCGCTGCGGGCGCGACCGGTTCCTACGCCACAACGATGAAGCTTGCGGATACCGTAAAGGCAGCCTCGCCGAAGTGCCGCCCGTGCGTGTGGCAGCAGCGCAGACCTGTTTTTCAAGGTCTGCGGCTCTTCTCACGGACCGCAACCAAGGGCCGCGGACTGCCCGTGGTCGTTCCGATGCGGAGGTCAGGGACGGGGGCTTACCTGAACGGTATGTCCACTTCGGCATAACTGCCGGGAGTCGCTGCATTCACAGCGGCTACAACCCTTTCAACGTAGCGGCGCAAAGTGGGCCATTGCTGATTGCCGATAACCACGAACGCGATTTTCCGGCCTTTCAGGTCTTGCTGGTAGCGCATGTTTTTGTCAGTCGTCACCAAAAGCTCGAAGCCGGCCGCCTCCGCAGCCGCTATCAGTTCGCCGTTAAGCAGCCGGTCCCATCCTCGTTCGATGGCTTCAACCACCACATGGCCCTTGAGCGCATACCGGAGCGGGGCTGGAGTACCGTTATCAAAGAGTATGAGCATCGATCCTTGGGGCGGGGGGCTGCACCGGTAGCGCGTCAAGGCTTCGCGCCGCAAATTCGATCACGGCAACCACCTGTTCATGGGACAAATGAAACCACTCCATGATCTCGTTGATCGAGGCTCCTGCTTCGAGGTTGTCAAAGACAACTGAAACCGGCGTCCGTGAATCCCGGAATACCCATGCGCCGCTACGCTTGCCGGGGATACTCTCGACGGCGGGGCATTGTGACCAATCGAGTGTTGCCATATTCCTACCCTCTCACCGTTATCTTATACCACAGTTGGGCGGCAGCGTCACGTGCGGGCAGGGAGCCCTAATGCGTGGATAAGGGCCGATGGACATTGTAGGGGCGCATGGGCATGCGCCCCTACACCGCATCTCGTTGCACCCCGTGGGTGCAGCGTGTAGGGGCGAGGCGGCGCCTCGCCCCTACCATTCGCGCGGGGGCCGTACGTTATCGACGGATTAGGGGATCCTGTTCCGGCTGGAAGGTGCGGTGATCTTCGTGTATGCTGTAAAGCATCGAAGAGAAGCCTATGATTAGAAGCGCAAGACAACGCAAATCGAACCTTCCCACCGTCCGCCAGCTTCATTCCGAGCTCCAGCGACTCCGCCGGAGGGTCGAAGACTTGGAAGATCTGCGCGACCTGAACGCCGCGATCGAACGAAACGCAGGCAGACCCGGTGTCCCATGGAGTGAGGTAAAAAGAGAGCTTGGGCTCCGCTGAGCACGCGGGAAGCGCGGACCTTGTTGGGCGGGATCCGCCGTGAGGCCCCGATTACGCGGGATGTTGATCTTGAAACTGGGGAATGTTCTTTCTTTTACCCAAGCGTTAGAAAAATCCACAGCAGACAAGGCCTCGCCGTCCAGACGACGCCACGGTGGAAGAGCCGCAGGGCTGGAGTGCGAGCCCTGCGCTACATTCGCTCCCGGATGTTGAATTGCGCGTCCTGGGAAGAAAAACACAATTCAACACTGTTTGTGGCCCAGTTGCAAATGTTGCAAGTAGGTAAGACTTCGTATGTGCTCATTTCGTATCAGGTTAGCTGGCGGGGACGACGGGAATCGAACCCGCGACCTCATGCGTGACAGGCATGCGTTCTAACCAGCTGAACTACGTCCCCGGCGAAATTGATTCATTGGCTCATCGGGTCATTGATTCATTGCAAGACCAGATTCGCCAACTGCAGAGCTTGCTCGCGTGCTTTCCCTCCTGTCCAAGTCCTTCGATGGCTCAATGACGCAATGAACCAATGACTCAATTCCTCTGGTGGGCGGTATCCGGCTCGAACGGATGACCTTCTGCTTGTAAGGCAGACGCTCTAACCAACTGAGCTAACCGCCCGGGACCGTCCCAATCCAGGGGCTCGCCACGTGGTGCACTTTGACGTAGAGGCGGCTTTACACCGCCAACTGGCGAGGTAAACTCGCCGCTACAACATCAAACTGCACCACTACCCACAACACTCAAACCTTGACACCCGCAACCTATGAAATATACACTAGCGTGTCGTTAGCGTCAAGGAGAGGGCTTCCGGTTCTATGCAGTTTCAGCGCGAGTACGTCGCCTACATGGCCAAGCAGGTTCTGAAGCGTCTTAGCGACGACAGGCTTATCACTTATGAACAGCCGGAATACGTCACCGAGGTTATAAACCAGGTGATGTTTGAAGAGTTGAGCCTCGAAGACCGCATTAACGACGAAGTGCGAAAAATCCTGGAAGAACACGGAAACCAGATGAAAGAGCTGGGGGCCAGCTACGAAGACGCCTTTAAGGCCATCAAGAAGGAGTTGGTGCGCCAGCGCAAGGTTATTCTCTGAGGCTACGGGTCTTTCGACTATGAAGATGAGTCATGAAAAAATCGTTCAGGTCTCGCACCAAGTCATGGCCGCCATCGAGGCGCTGGACGAAGTGGAAATATATGAGGAGCCCAACACGATCCGGCAGCAAGTCGTCAAGATCCTTACGGATCTCATGCACGACGAAGAGAAGATCGACGAGATCGTCAAGGCCCGCATCGCCTCCCAAAAGCGAACCATTCCGGAGGGCGGCGGTGAATGGGAGATCCTGTACAGAAAATACTATTCTGAAGAACTGCGCAAGCTGGGGATCGCTCCCCCACCAACCCAATCTTATTTCTGATTCCCCGGACACATACGTTTAACCCAAATTCCGAAACTGCAGAGATCCCTCGCCCGCCCAAAAGCACGGCGGGCTCAGGATGAAAGACGACTCCAAATTCGGAAATCGGGGTGAACATACTGCGACACCCGGACCCCGACGCGCCGGACGCAATCATGCGCCGATGGCGGCGGGCGCAAAGCAACGGCCGCCCGCGCGTGCGGACGGCCATTTATGAACTGGCGATAGAAAGCTTTAATCCCGGCGCTTGAGTACGGGAGGTTGGTCGTCGCCTCCACTCGTATCCGTACCCTGCGGTGGCTGTTGGGTTTGAGTGGTTGTCTGGTCAGTTGGCGCGCGCTTGCGCAGAGTAGGTCCTCCGGAGTCGCCGGGCTTCAGTTTCTTCCGGTTGCTGATTACCTGTTGGAGCCGGGCTTTTACATCGTCAAATTCCGACGTTGACACGAGGTACTGCTCGCGTTTGGGCAAAATCTGTTTGATTTCTTCTTCGCACTTGATTATGCGCTCACCCGTGGGTGGGTGGTCCATGAAAACTTGGGGCATACTTCCGGGGATCCGTCGTTCCTCTTCCATGACCTTGCCAAAGAACGCCACGTAGGAGTTGGGGTCGTACCCCGCCTTGTACATGTATTGAATCCCCAGGTAATCCGCCTCCTCCTCGTAGCCCCGGCTGAACTTCAAAAAGGCCAGCGGCACACCATTCATGTAAGCTTCCATAACGCCTATGTACACAGGATAGGACATGGGCACGAAAATGAGTGGGAGCATGGCAAACTGCGCCAAGGTCATCTTGGTCATTTGGCTTGCCCAGTGGCGGCAGGCCACGTGCGCGATTTCATGCCCCACCACTCCCGCCACCTGATCTTCCTCTTCCGCAGCCAGAATCAAGCCCGTATTGACGTAGAGAAAGCCGCCGGGCAAGGCAAAGGCGTTCAACTCCGGTGAGTCGATCACTTTCACCGTGAGCGGTATCTTAAGGTCGGAGTTCCGAGCCACGTTCTGCGCTACTCTGTTGACATACTCGATGATTACAGGATCATTGAGCAACTTTGCTTGACGATCGATTTCAGTGGAGTACTGCTTTCCGACCGCAATTTCTTTTTCCTCTGAAATTATGCTCTTGTGCGCTACTTTCCGGTTCCCGATCTCGTCGACGTCCTTCTTGTCATCTCTGCCACGCACAGGGAGGGCGGCAAGGCAGAATATGGCGAGAAGCGCTATGACTTGCATTCGCGATCTGCTCATAGATTTACTCCTGGTGGCCAAGCCTTCTTCATTATACCACTCTAACAGGTCAACGAAAAAAAGCTCGCCGGTCTTCGTAAGCGGGAAGCTCTTTCAATTCAAGATGCCGGCCTGACCTGCCCCGCCTGTCCCGAGGTTCTTGCTGATGATCCCCATCCTCACCCTCTTGTTGGCTACCCAGCATTTGGATTGCAAGTTGGCGCCAAGAGTTGTATCTGCCCGGAAAGATTTGTCAGTTTTCCGGCAAGCTTTTGCCTCATTGCATGCACTTGAGTTATGCCTCACTGGTTGGGTGGCCAACCGAACCTGTGAACCCTTGGTCCCATGAGGCTGTGGAATGCTGATTACGACATTCCTCCTGACCATATCGGGTCTTTGATGCCCTGAAGCGTAGGGTGATCTGCCGGCTCAAGGTCGAGCACGATAACTTGGTTGATTCCCTTTCTTAGCCACAGGGAGGGCACGAACAGGCATTGTTGCGGCCCAATCTTCCAATACCGGCCAAGGTTGTATCCATTTAGCCAAACATATCCCTTTCCCCACCCTCGCATGTCCAGGAAAGTGTCGCCCAGGGACGACAATTCAAATTGGCCCCGCAGGAAAGCGGGTCCCTTCAGCTTCGAATTCGAAAAGTGCAACGCGGAAAGGTCCGTCATCGGCAGAGGATAATTCTCCCATCCAGTCAACTCCGACCCGGCGAGCGTAACCTGTCCAACGATTCCCTTCCGGTCATCCACAAGACGTGGACCGAAATTGACGCGGCCCGTGTTCTCTACGAGAATATCCAGCGGCTCGCCACCTTCCAGCTCCACCTCCAGTGATTCCTGCTTAAGACGGCGATCCAGCACGCCCAACCGCCTAGCCCCTTGAAGGACGACTGCGTAGTCCCTGACCCCTTTAATCTCAAGCCGTGCTTTAACTGGCTTGGCAAGTCTCTTCCGGTAAAGAACGAATCCGTACTGCTGCCCCAGGTCCTCCATGGTTTTCGGCCGTTCGGAAAGAACCGGCTTGCCCAGAGGGCCAGGCAGCGCCGCTGCCTCCCTCAACTCAAAGGGTGGGATCTCAATCATCGGTAGTGGGGCCGGCATTTCTGGCAATTGCGCGCCGCTGGGCAGGTATTTCTTGATCACCTCGCGCATCAGGAAGAACTTCCTGGTGGGCCGTCCTGCCTCGTCCAGCGGGGAATCGTAGTCGTAACTGGAAATGTCCGGTTGATAGGTTCCATCAAAGTTCGCGCCACTCATGAAACCCCAGGATGTGCCGCCGTGAACCATGTAGAGATTGGCCGAAATGCCGCGAGAAAACATCCAGTCCAACCCCCGCGCAGCTCCTTCCGGGGAAGTGGTATGATGCTCCTCTCCCCAGTGGTCAAACCAGCCATCCCAATACTCGGTGCACATGCGCGGGACGTCTTGCCTGAACCTGGCAAACTTGGCGAACTCCGCTGCGGGATCTCCCTGCCCAAAGTTTACCCCGGCAGGCAGGTCCGGCAGCGTTCCGCCTTCCAGGTCTTCCAGCCCGTCGGCGGTGTAGAGAGTCACCTCGAAGCCGGCGTCGCGGATAATCCTCCGAATGGCGTTCATATAATCATGATCGTTGCCGAAAGAGCCGTACTCATTCTCCACTTGCACCATGACGATCGGGCCGCCGCGGGTGATTTGCAGGGGCGCCAGTTGTTCTCCCACCCGCTGCAAGTATTTTGCCGCCGCCTTGAGGAAACGTGGGTCGGTCGTCCGGACCTTGATGTCAGCGGTCGACAAAAGCCAGGAGGGAAGACCGCCAAAATCCCATTCCGTGCAAATGTACGGACCGGGCCGCAGCATCACCCATAACCCCTCTTCCTGCGCCATGCGCAAGTACGCGGCCACATCGAGGTTACCGGTAAAGTCGAATTTTCCCAACTCGGGCTCGTGCAAGTCCCAGAAGACGTAGGTGCAGAGCGTGTTCAAGCCCAGCGCCCGCATCTTGCGCATGCGGTCACGCCAGTAGGGCCGTGGCACGCGCGGATAGTGCATTTCTCCTGATATGAGAAGGAAAGGTTCACCGTCCAGAAGGAAGTGCTCACCCTTGTAACCGAAGGTGCGGACAGCCGTCTGAGCGTTCCCTCCAGGAAGAAGCGTCACACCTCCCCTGCCCTCGTTTGCGCTTGTGATCCGACTGGGGAGATTCCACAACCCAAGGACTGCGGTGGAAGCTCCGATGAACTTCCGCCTGTTCATCTTATTCATGTCGTACCTCGCTTTCCGGCAGGTGTCAGATTCCAGGTGTCAGGTGCCGGGTGTCACGCCAGGCGGCAGAGTATTTCGCCAACTACCCGATGTCGACGCGCCGACACTCAAGAGCGGTGACGAGTGACAAGTGACGAGTGACAAGCAAAAGAGGGCGCCTCAGGTGTCAGGCTCAGGTTCCCAGGGCACATAGCAATAGCCTATTTTTCAAAGCAATGGCTCAGAGATATAAGGTACTACTTCATATCAGTCCGCATACATGATGCTTGGATGCAAGCGACGGGCAAGCCGATCAGGCTTGGCTCATCACTCGTCACTGCCCTCACGCCCGAGCACGAGCGATGGGTAAGCAGGTTGATCGCCGCTCGTCACTCGTCACTGGTCACTTGTCACTGCCCTTACGCGGTTGTGTACGCCGCACCCGCCTGCTTCTTCACTGCCGCCTGGGCTGCCGCCAGACGCGCAATGGGTACCCGGTAGGGCGAACAGCTAACGTAATCCAGCCCCGCCTCGGCACAAAACTCAATCGAAGCTGGGTCGCCACCATGCTCACCGCAAATACCGACGTGCAGGTCATTGCGGACTGCCCGTCCTTCCGCGGTCGCAAGCTTCAGCAGCCTGCCCACACGCTTCGGGTCGAGCACCGCAAACGGATCCGCCGGCCAGATCTTCAGCTTGACGTAAGCATTGATAATCTTGCCGCAGTCGTCCCGAGAGAGTCCGAACGTCGTCTGGGTGAGGTCGTTGGTTCCGAAACTGAAGAACTGCGCCTGCTGGGCAATCTCCCCAGCGGAGAGCGCTGCTGCGGGCAACTCGATCATGGTTCCGACGAGGTATTCCACCTTGACGCCCTTCTTGGCGAAGACTTCGCCAGCCACGCGGTCCACGATTTCCTTCTCGGTCTCAAGTTCCTTCACATCTCCAACCAGAGGAATCATCACTTCGGGCTTTACGTCGATTCCCTTTTTCCTGCAATCGCAAGCAGCTTCGAAGATGGCCCGCGCCTGCATTTCAGTAATCTCAGGGTACATGATTCCCAGCCTGCAGCCGCGCAAACCAAGCATGGGATTGAATTCATGTAAACCTTCAACTACCTTTAGTAAGTTTTTGATTCTGCTTATCTTGGTTCCATTGAAATCGCGCAGCCCTTTAACCATCGCCAAACAATCCTTAAGCTGCACGCGCTGGTCGTCGCTCAGCCCCTTCTCACCCTTAGCCTCAAGAATGGTCATCAGTACCAGCAATTCCTCTCGCTTCGGCAGGAACTCGTGCAGCGGTGGATCGAGTGTTCTGATGGTGACCGGCAGTCCGTCCATGGCTTTGAAGAGCCCGTAGAAGTCTTTGCGTTGCATGGGCAGCAGTTTGGCCAGCGCCGCCCGCCGTTCCTTTTCGTATTGAACCGCCTCGGAGAGCTCCTTTTTCAAAGCAGCGAGTTTTGTCGCATCGTTCGCCTTCTCGATGTCCTGTCTGACGTCTTGACTACGACGAGTGTCCTTACAAGCCATAATCATGCGCTGCATGTGCGGCAGGCGGTCCTTCCGGAAGAACATGTGTTCTGTGCGGCAAAGGCCGATGCCCTCAGCGCCGTATTCACACGCCTTGAGGGCATCGCGCGGAATGTCGGCGTTGGCGCGCACACCCAGCTTACGATACTTGTCCGCCCAGCCCATAAACCTAAGGAAGTCGGGGTTGTTAGGATCTGGATCGAGCAAGGGTGTCCGCCCCTCAATCACGCGCCCAGTTATACCGTCCAGGGATAGCCAGTCACCCTCTTTGAAAACGGCATCGCCAATCTTGAGTTGTTTGCCTTTCTCGTCCACTTCGGCAGCGCTGCACCCAGCGACGCAAGGCTTCCCCATCCCGCGCGTGACCACGGCGGCGTGCGAAGTCATGCCGCCGCGCGAGGTGAGAATGCCCACAGCCACTTCCATGCCGCTAATGTCGTCCGGCACGGTCTCGCCCCGCACCAGAATGACAGGATACCCCTTGCCTTGCCTCACTGCTTCCTCGGCACTGAATACGATGCGGCCCACAGCGCCACCTGGAGAAGCAGCCAACCCCTTGGCAAGCTCCCTCAACGGCTTGGACTCATCAAGACGAGGCACTAGAAAATGATTCAACTGCTCCGGCTCAACACGCAGAACAGCCTCCTCTTTACTGATCATGCCTTCGCCCACCATGTCGAGACCAATCTTCACGGCTGCAATCCCCGTGCGCTTTCCGTTGCGGGTCTGAAGCATGTAAAGTTTTCCGTCCTGGATAGTGAACTCGAAGTCTTGAACATCTTTGTAGTGCTGCTCGAGCCGGGTAGTGAATTCACGGAGCTGGTTGTAAACCTCCGGCATGATCTTCTCGAGTTCCTTGATAGGAACAGGAGTCCGCACCCCTGCCACGACATCTTCACCTTGGGCGTTCATCAAGAACTCGCCATAGAACTCCTTGGCGCCCGTAGCTGGGTCGCGAGTGAACCCTACGCCGGTCCCCGAAGTGTCACCCAGGTTGCCGAAAACCATGGTCTGGACGCTCACCGCAGTCCCTAGGTCGTCAGAAATCTTGTTCAGGCGACGGTAGGTCTGGGCGCGCGGGTTGTACCAGGAGCGGAATACAGCCTCGATGGCCATGTTGAGCTGCACTCGGGGGTCCTGGGGGAAGTCCTTGCCAGCTTCCTTGCGAACCACCTGCTTGTATTCCGCAATCACCTGCTTCAGGTCTTCAGCGGTGAGCTGAGTGTCGAGCTTCACTTTCTTCTTTTTCTTTTGGCCATCGAAGACGTGCTCGAACTTTTGCTTGGGGATTTCCATTACGACGTTGCCAAACATCTGGATGAATCGCCGGTAGCTGTCGTAGGCAAAACGAGGGTTGTGGGTCTTGCGGGCGAACACCTCCACAACCTTATCATTCATGCCCAAGTTCAGGATGGTGTCCATCATGCCGGGCATAGAAAACTTGGCGCCAGAACGCACCGAGACCAGCAGGGGGTTCTCGGGGTCGCCCAGCTTCTGGCCCAGCAGGCTCTCGAGTTTCGCCAGTGCTTCGTCTTTCTGTTGCAGGATGAAATCGGGCGTCTTGTTTTGGTTTTGGAAGTACAGGCGACAGCCAGAGGTCGCAATGGTAAATCCCGGAGGCACGGGCAGGCCTGCGTTTGTCATTTCCGCCAGGCCGGCGCCTTTGCCGCCCAGAACATCTTTCATGGCGCCGTTGCCATCGGCCTTCCCGTCCCCGAAGAAATAAACGTACTTTTCCATGATTGCTCCTTTCGAATCGTTAAACCTCAGTTGGTAGTTTTTAGTTCAAAGTTAGAAGCTGAAAGTTCAAAGTCAAAACTTGAAAGTCAAGAATCGTTTGCCGTTCGTAATCGGGCGCAAAGAACCCAAGATTTTGGCTCATTTTCGGCGATTCTGCAATGGACAAAAAGCATCGGAGGAGGTTCAACTAGCGGCGCACTCAGAGCGGGAAAGCGGGGGCTCACGGGAGCGACACTTCTAGCAGTTTCGCGCCCTCGGCAGGTTTGATTTCGGAAGGTTCAAACCACAGTTCCAGGGCTTCCTTGGCGTTGCGCACTGCTTCTTCCTCCGTATCGCCCGCGGAAGCACAACCTGGCAGTTCGGGAAACACTGCCGACCACCGCTTAGTCTCGGGGTCGAATTCGACAAGCAATCGCAGCTTCATAGCTTATCCTTCGTCGCACTAAACACCATGCCACGAATCGCCTCCCGCGCACAAGCGAATCGTTCACGGGGTAGTGGATCAGTTTGATGTCGTAGCGGCGAGTTTATCCGTCAACTGACGGACCAAATGGCGGCATAAAGCCGCCTCTACATCAAACTGACCCGCTACCGTTCACAGGGCCGGTTCGTCTCTTCCCGATGTCGACGCGTCGACATCAATTTGTTTCCGCCTCCGAAGCGATCTCCGAGAATCGAGCGATCCCGGAAAACATCTGGTCAAGCTTCCCAAGCAACCGCAGGCGATTCTCGCGAACCGCCTTGTCCTCTGCCATCACGAGCACCTTATCGAAAAAGGTATCGACGGACGGCCGGAGCGTCGAGATGGCGTCCAGCGCCAACTGATAATCGCCGACTCGAGCCAGGGCCTGTGTGTCACGGTCGAGTGCGAGATAGGCGCGGTAAAGCTCGCGCTCGGCTTCTTCCGTCAGAAGGCTCTCATCAACCTCGCCTGGGGCCCAATCGCTCTGGCTCGCCGACTTCTCCAGAATGTTCTTGATCCGCTTCGCTGCCACGCACAAGGCTTCCAGGTTCTCGCTCCCGCGCAAATTGTGGAGCGCTTGTGCCCGCAGGAATGCCTCGTAGGGCGCATCCGACCCCGCCGCGAGCACAGCCCGAACCGTGTCGTAGCGAAAGCCGCGCACCGACTCAAGGTAGTGTCGCAGCCGTTCAGCAAGAAACTCCATGACACGCGAGAAAGTCTCTTGACGGCCCCTCTTCCACCGAGTAATAAACTTCTGTTGGACCTGATCAACGCCCGGGAAGTAGTCCGAGACCAAATGCGTGGAAACGTACTCAACCTCAAGCACATCAAGAGCATTATCAACTGTTCCTTTTAAATTGATTGGAAGCAAGTATTCAAGTGTTACTTTAACTAATCCGTTTGCCTGCCGCCGAAGAGCAAAGGGGTCACTTGAGCCGGTGGGCTCGCGCCCTATCGCGAAACCGGACACCACGCTATCCAGCTTGTCGGCGAAAGAAACCACGGCGCCTACGATCGAACGGGGCGACTTTCCTTCCGCCCCGAGCGGCAGGTAGTGGTCGTAGATAGCTTCATGTACCACTTGGTTCTCGCCCTGCGCTCGCCCGTAAAGACCACCAACGATGCCCTGAAGTTCGGGGAATTCCTGGACCATTTGAGTCGTGAGATCACACTTGCAAAGGCTGATCGCGCGCATCGACTGATCGGTTTCGACTGCCCGGAATATCCGTCGGGACTCAAGTTCCTTGCACAGTTCGGATGCGATTACACCCATGCGGCGAACCTTGTCGCCGTAGCTCCCAAGGTCCGCCTGATAGGTAACCCGGTCCAGTATTTCCCGCCTCTTGTCTAGCGGCGCTTTTTGGTCCGCATTCCAGAAAAACAGGGCATCAGCGAAGCGCGCTCTCAGCACCCGCTCGTGACCTTGCTTAATCAGTCCCTTTGGATGACCACCCCGGTTGAGGAAAGCTATGAACCGGGACTGCAAAACCCCATGCTCATTCTCGATGGCGAAGTATTTCTGATGGTCCCGCATCACCGTAACGAGGATTTCGCGCGGGAGTGCTTGGTAGAGCATATCAAAGGTGCCCATGATCGCGGTTGGCCACTCCGTGGAGTTCACGACCCACCCTTCAAGCCGCTCATCTTTCACCACGGACAAACGAAAGTCTTTGCCCTGAAGGTCGGGACGCCCCAGTGCCTTTCTCTGGAACTCATCAAGCAACTCTTGGCACCCTAACTTTATCTTATCGCGACGGATTGCAGAGTCAATGATTACTTGATTTAATCTGAGCTTCTTCATGTAATCCTTGAAGCCTATTATCCGCAAAGGCTTCGGGCCCTTCAGACGGTGCCCGAAGGTGAAATCCGCGGACTTGACGCCCAGGATTTCGAAGTCAACCGTCTCAGCCCGCTTCCCTTCTCCGAGGATTGCCAGCACCCAGCGGATAGGCCGCACGAAGCGCGGGTCGGACTTCTTCATCCAGTACATGCTCTTGGGAAAGCTCAACCCGAGGATGGCAGCGGGCAAGATTTCCGGTAGGATCTCCTGGGCAGAACGTCCCTGGGTGGTTTTCCGCAGCGCCAGATATTCCCCTTTTGGGATGGTGGTGCGAATTAAATCCTCCAGGCGGGCGGAGTTCTTCTGGGCGAAGCTCTCTGCTGCCCGCGTGTATTTCCCTTCCGCGTCGACAGCCACCTTGACGGGCGGTCCGAAGATCTCCTCAACCTTGTCCGGCTGCCGACCCAACAAGGCGGGGATATGGACGACCAGGCGGCGCGGCGTGGAGTGCGTTCGTAGGGGCGGTTCGCGACCTGTCCCGATCTGATCGGGAACCGCCCCTACAGATGCCTCAGGCAGGAACCGGGCCTCACGTAGCGCCGCCTGGACCCGCTCGCCCAAACTCCTCTCGGCATCGTGCAGGAAGCGCGCAGGGATTTCCTCGCAGCCCACTTCGAGCAGCAAGGGCACGGTAATTTTCGATTGCCGATTGTCGATTGACGATTGCTCCTCAACAACAACCGAGCTTCCAGTTTCGAGTTTCGAGTTTCGAGTTTCGGCTGTCATGCCGCCACCTCGGATTGCCGATCGAGGTGAATGGCGGCGACTTCGCAGGCCAGCTTGCGGACGCGCGCGATCAGCGCCACGCGCTCCGTCACGCTAATGGCGCCGCGCGCATCGAGGATGTTGAAGAGGTGCGAGCACTTCAAGGTGAGGTCATAAACCTTGCGCAAGGGGAAGCGATTCTTGCTTGAAGTTCTACTTTTGATGTTACCTGTATCTGATTCTTTTAAATAGGCTTCATCATCGAAAAAAATAAGCGGATATTCATCCAGCAGGCTCGCCGCTTCGCGTTCGTAAAGGTCCAGGAGTTGGCGGCAGACCTCAGGATTCGCAACCTCGAAATCGTACACGGACAACTCCAGTTCCTCCTGGCGCCGCATGTCACCGTAGGTCACAGTGTCGTTCCAGCGCACTTGGTAAACGTCCTCGACGTTCTGGAGGAAAGCAGCGATGCGCTCCAGCCCGTAAGTCAACTCGACGCTGATGGGCTCGAGGTCCACGCCGCCGGATTGCTGGAAGTAGGTAAACTGGGTGATCTCCAGGCCATCCAGCATGATCTGCCAGCCGATGCCCCAGGCGCCCAATGTTGGTGCTTCCCAGTTGTCTTCCTCGAAGCGTATGTCGTGGTGCCGGATGTCGATTCCCAGGGCCCCCAGGCTTTCGAGATACATGTCCTGGATATTCGCGGGCGGCGGCTTCAGGATGACCTGCATCTGCGTGTGCTTGAGCAGGCGGTTGGGGTTTTCGCCATAGCGGCCATCGGCAGGGCGGCGCGAGGGCTGCACGTAAGCCACGCGCCAGGGCTGCGGCCCCAGGACGCGGAAAAAGGTCTCGGGGCACATCGTGCCCGCCCCCACCTCCAGGTCGTAAGGCAATGCCACAACACAACCCTGTTGCGCCCAGAACTCACTGAGGCGGAAGAGCATGTCCTGGAAGGTAAGTGGAGACGTTTTTTGCTTTATGGACTTCCTCCGGTTTTGTGCCATAAATCTTGAAGCTATCAGCCGTCAGCTATCAGTTGTCAGTTCTCAGTTCTCAGTTCTCAGTTCTCAGTTCTCAGTTGTCAGTTCTCGCGGTCTTGCTGAAAGCTGACGGCTGAGCGCTGACGGCTTCCTTTTGTTCGTGGACCAAGGTCCGTACCCGGTCCATTCTGACTTCTGACTCCTGTCTCCCCCCCTTTGCCGCCTCACCGTCCCCGGACACCTGAAACCTGGCGCCTGGCACCTGCTTCACACAGCGTCTTCCATCATCGCCCGCGTCACCAGTTTTCGTTCCGCGTGGGCTTCGATCAACTCCTCGAGGAATCTACGGGCCTCGCGGCAGCCCGGCGGCGCCTTTTCTTCGCCGATCCAGCGCTCGAGCGGCCTCTGGCAACCGGCGCGCATGGCGGCTATCACTTGGGAGGATATTCTCTGGCCCATCACGCCCGTTCGGCACGTCTCACAGCTCAAACCCTCGGACCCAGGCCCGTAATACCCGCCTTCGTCGCCAAGCGCCCGGCCACAACTGTGGCAGTGCTCAAAATCCGGCAAAAAGCCTGCCAAGCGCAGCAGCCAGTAGTCGAAGTAAAGCAGCGGCCGGTTCACCTCCCCCGAATGCTTCAGGCTGCGAAGCACCGCCAGGAACAGCCGAAACATGCGCTCGTTCACTTCCCTCTCCGGGATCATGCGTTCGGCCACTTCCGCGACGTATTGGGCTGCCAGTTGAATCCGATAGTCTTTCTGCATATCGAAGAAGGACTCAATCAGCTCGGCGGAATTCATCCGCAGCAGGTCGCGGTGTTCACGCTCGAAGATGAGCACCCGAACGTGGCTCAGGGGCTCAAGCGCGGCCCCATAACGGCTCTTGGTCCGGCGGGCTCCCGTAGCCACCGCCCGCAGGCGCCCCATTTGACGTGTGAAAAGCGAAGCGATCTTGTCGGCTTCCGCTAACCGATAGGTCCTTAGAACAATGGCTTCCGTCTCACGAAGAGGCATCCGAGTGTTTATGTCGACGCGCCGACATTCCCATTGAAATTAGCATATCCGCGCGCGCGCGGGAAGCGAAAAGTGCGGGGAGCGCGCCCGACAGAGGCGAGAAATCCCAAGGCGGAAACTGGAAATTAGAAAATGGAAACTGGCGCGCTATTTTCAAGTTTCCAATTTCCACTTTCCAGTTTCTCGTTTCACTCATTGCTCCACAAAGCGTCGATTTGTTGCCATATTTTTCGCTTTGATGGGGGTTTTCGGCGCTCCAAAAGTAGTTCGTTTTTCACCTCTTAAAATGCTAACTCCTTTATTTTCAGCAGATCCTTAGCTTCGTTCCGTCAAATAACATCTTTTTTGCATTTTCTGCCGATTTCCCACCGCCGCCCGGCCCATTTTGAACCCCCTTCACGCGCTCTGTTGCGGCCTTCTCCATAGGTCAACTCCAGTAGCCTATCATGGCTCCGGGCGGGTGTCAAGGCAAAAAATAGATCCAGGGATTCAGGACTGGGCTTTTTCCCTGACTCCTGGACCCCTGGGGTGTGGCGGCGCTTGGATTTTGTGGAAAACTGGGAGCTTTTTGTGGAAAACATATTATGTTAACTAGTCACCGGGCAGAGAAATATTATCAGACACGCCTCTGCAAAAGCGCGCTCCCACTGCCTCGCGGCGAAGGCAGGAGCGCAAGGTTGTCAGTCGTCAGTTGTCGGTTGTCAGACAGAACCCTGTCGCTACGCGATTTCTTGCCAGAGAGGCCTTGGCCCTGTCTAAACTCGGCTGACCTGCCTGAACCCACGGAGTAGGCCACATGACACAGCCATGCAGGAGCTCTCGAGGCCATTCCACCTCGCCTGAGGGTGGTGGTGTCATTTGGGATGGGATGCCTTTCGAAACGCCGGTCATTCCCGCGAAAGCGGGAATCCAGTCCTTCGACGGCGCATTTCCGAAGCTTTGCCGAGCAGATTCCCGCTTTCGCGGGAATGACTGCGGCTTGTTCGCCACTTCCCTGCCCCGGGAGGAAGGGGAGGAGTGCCATCTTCGCCAGAAGAACAGGTCCGTGCTACCCCACTCCACTACCCCCACTCGAGCCCAGGGGCTGGAAAGAAGGCAACTGGGTGTATACTGTGGCAGCGCCGGGATGCCAAGATGCAAATTCCGGCCAAGAAAGTCAGCGACTTGTTTTGGTTGGCCACAGGGGCGTGCTTTCACAGGCCCCGAATTTCAATCCAAATCCCATGCGCGGGCGGGACCTTACCGCGCGAGTGAAAGGAGTAATCGAACCCTATGAAGAAATACGTGGCTGAATTCATCGGAACGTTCACCCTGGTTCTGTTCGGATGCGGAACCGCCGTTGTATCAGGCCAGGCCGTGGGCCACTTGGGAATCGCATTTGCCTTCGGGTTCGCCCTGTTGGCGATGTGCTATGGCATTGGTCCGGTATCCGGGTGTCACGTCAACCCCGCAGTCAGTCTGGGGGTGTTCACCGCCGGACGCATGAGCGGCAAGGACCTTGGCGGCTATATTGTTGCACAGTTGCTCGGCGGAATTGCCGCAGCCGGCGTGCTCGCGGTCATTGCCAAAGGCCTTCTGGCAGGATATGACGTCGGTGCTAATGGTCTGGGGCAGAACGGGTGGGGCGAAGGTTATCAGGCAGGGTACGCGCTCTCCTCCGCGGTCGTCTTCGAGTTTGTGGCGACTCTGCTCTTCGTGATCGTCATCCTGGGGTCGACTCAGGCGGGAGCTCCCACTCAGATGGCGGGTTTGGCGATCGGCATCACACTGGTGGTGATCCACATTTTCGGCATCAACATCACTGGGGTATCCGTCAACCCGGCTCGCAGTCTAGGGCCGGCTATTTGGGTTGGCGGGAAAGCAATTTCCCAGGTCTGGATGTTTCTGCTTGTCCCCAGCATCGCCGGAATCGTCTCGGGGGCGATCTATCGGTCAAAGGTTTTGACGGTCTAAGCCAGTCGCAGAAAAGGCGATTATACGCGGGTGGCGTGTACGGCGGGTGGCGCATACGTCCCGACGGTTTTTGTCGGGATCTATACGCCCCTCGGTATGTCAACGCCATCACAGCATTTTGTCCATGCTCAAGATCGAACCGTCATTGCAGAAATAGAACCTCCAACTCGACCACGACCAGTCGCCCGGGTGCTTGACCAGGGCTCGTTTCACGGCATTGTTGTGCATGTAATGCAGATGATTGAGGCCGTCCCTGGGGCGCATACATCCCGACAAAAAGAAGCTGTGAAAAAATCAAGAAAATCGAAAAATTAAGAAATTTTCTTGTCTTAGCTATACAGCTATGATATATTAGCCTCTGACCGCACTTCCGGCGGGGAGGCCAAGCATGGGTTATCATTCCACCGTCCAAGTGATCCAGCGGGGCGGCAAA
>Ga0208821_1000683_pt1 | contig 24253 bp, 27 predicted proteins | sample June2015DPH_20_5_FD_184720 | JGI IMG/M metagenome (GOLD analysis project Ga0208821, IMG submission 184720) | Peatland microbial communities from SPRUCE experiment site at the Marcell Experimental Forest, Minnesota, USA - June2015DPH_20_40... | ecosystem: Environmental > Terrestrial > Soil >... | reverse complement strand
GAGAAAGGCTCTCCAGAAAGAGATTGAAAAGGGAAGATTGAAACAGGGAACATCCGGGGTGGCAGAGGCGGCTTGATGAACTCAACAGGAGCCACTGCCAAATTTCAACTAAGAACGGTATTGACTCAGGGAGATGGGGGAGTTTAGGAACATCGCGAAGGCGCTTTTCGGCATGCGCGCCGCTACTGAAAGTCTAACCACCACCTGACATTCAAAATCTGTAAGAGTCTTAAGGAAAAGTAACACCATCTGTAGGGGGTAGGATGAAAGGCTTCCACGAAGAGACGGCCAGGTATTGGAACCCCGCTGCCGAGACGCTGCCAGAGGAGAAGTTGCGAGCCCTCCAGGTCAAGAAGTTCAGAAGGATTATGGAGTGGGCTTACGAGAGGTCGAAGTTTCACCGAAAGCTCTATCAGGAGGCAGGCCTCGAGCCGGGCGATATCAAAACCTTTCAGGATGTGGCCAGGGTGCCAAAGGTGGAGAAGGCGATGATGAGGGATGTCCAGAGGAAAGATCCCTTTCCATACGGTGACGCCCTCTGTGTGCCTCTTGAGGAGGTGACCGCGTTTCGACAAACCAGTGGGACCTCGGGCACGCCTGTTTATCAGCCCGATACCTGGCAGGACTGGGAGTGGTGGTCAGAATCGTGGGCATATCTGCTTTATGCACAGGGGTACCGGAAGAGTGATCGGGTCTTTCTCCCGTTTGGATACAATATCTTTGTGGCCTTCTGGGCAGGGCATTATGGGGCGGAAAAGTTAGGGTGCGAAGTCATCCCGGGTGGGGTTCTGGATACCGAGGCGCGGTTGTTGAAGATTCAAGAGTTACGGGCCACGGCGATGATGGCGACTCCGACGTATGTGCTGGGGATGGCGGATGCGGCACGCAAAAAGCTGGGGATGAACCCTGCCAAGGATCTGACTATACGAAAAATAACGTGTGCCGGGGAACCGGGGGCGAGCATCCCATCGACGAAGCAGCGAATGGAGGAGGCGTGGGGGGCAAAGGTTTATGATCACGTGGGGGCGACAGAGATCGGGGCGTGGGGTTTCGAGTGTGTGGAACAACCTGGGGGTCTTCATGTGAATGAGGCGCTGTTTCTGGTCCAGCTGGAGGATGTGGAGACAGGGGAGTTGATCGAGGAGCCGGGCCGGAAGGGAAAATGCGTCATCACCGCCCTTGACCGAATCGCCCAGCCATGCATTCGATTCGACTCCAAGGATGTGGCGGAATGGGCCAAGGAACCGTGCAAATGTGGTAGGACATTCCGCATTATTAAAGGGGGGGTAGTGGGAAGGGCAGATGATATTACTAAGATCAAAGGGGTGCTGGTAGCTCCCTCCGCTATCGAAGAGGTGGTTCGTTCGGTCAAGGGATTGGGCGACGAGTTTGAGGTGCTGGTGACCAAGAAGGGAGATTTGGACGATATTACGCTCAAGATTGAACTTTTGCCGGAGCACGAAGGAAGACGGGAAGCGATTCTGGGGCAGTTAAAGGACCAGCTTCGGTTGAAGACGAATCTGGGGTATAATATCGAGGTCCATCCGTATCATTCACTACCGCGGTATGAGGTGAAAGCGAAGCGGTTCAAAGACATGCGAAAGCACGGATAGAGGGAAATGCAGGGGGATGGAATGGGTCGAAAGGAACTGAAAAAAATGGATACCCGGATCAAGGCCATCAAGAAGGCGGCCGAAGCGTTGAAGGGCCTTTCAGGGGGAATGCAGGCGGTAGATCGGAATGTGGAGCGGATTCTTGCCTCCGTAAAGATGCTTGAAATCAACGTCACCGATCTTCTTTTGTGACGAGGCTCTCCGGCAGGAGCGTCACTCTCCCACAGGGAGCATTTTTCGATTTAGAGCGGCGACAGGGCTTTTGGTCTGGTACCGGTTCATTCAGGGATACAAACAGAGGAAGTATGTGGGATACAGAGAAAAAGGAAGAGGGTAGGCTGCTGAGTGAAAATTTATTTGATGCTGAACGGAATAGAAAGGAGGAGCGTATGATGAGAAAGATATCTATCATCGCAGTATCAGGGATTTTCTTAATCATGGGTCTTTCTTCTCTCGGGCTCGCTGCTTCCACCAAAGAGGCTCCCAAAACCATTAAAGTTGGCTCTTCGTGTTCCCTGACCGGTCCATTTGGCTCAGGAGGAGCGATGTGCAAGGCCGGATATGATATTGCCATTGACGATATCAACAAAAAGGGAGGCGTCTTTGTTAAAGAGTTTAATAAGAAAATCCCTTTAGAACTCTTTCTCTTGGATGATGAATCGAATATGACCCTGACGGTAAGCCGGATGGAGACCCTCTATTCCACCAATGATGTGGTGGCCTACCTGGGAGGGTTTTCAAGCCCTATACATGCGGCACAGGCTCCGATTGCTGAAAAGAATAAAGTTCCGTTCCTCATGGTGGGCACCTATCTTTATAGCGTCCACCAGAAGGGATATAAATATAACTTTTCTCCCTTCCCCAAATCACCCGACTGTGCGAAGGCGGTTTTCGAACTCCTGGATTCCATTGCAGCAGGACAGAAGCCCAAGAAAGCTGCCATCTTCATGGAAAAGGCACCCGTTGGAATGGAGTTGGGTGATATGTGGAAGAGTGAATCCGTTAAACATGGTTATGGGGAGCCCCTTTATCGAGACCAGCCTCGGGAGATGAAAGACTTTTCACCCCTCATCATGGCGGCTAAGGCAGAAGGGGCCGAGATATTACTGACAGGACCCACTACCCCTGAAGGAATAACGATGACCAAGCAGATCAAGGAACTCGACTACAATCCGAAATTTTACTTTGCTTACCGTGCCCCGGACCCTATTGCGTGGGGACAGGCATTGGGGAAGGACGGTGATTACGTTGTTTTAGGTCCAGGGTGGAACAGTGGGCTTAAATTCCCAGGAGTTAAAGAACTAAATGAAAGTCATATGAAGAAGTTCAACCGACCAGCAGATGTCATGACAGGTCCAGCCTATGCGTGTATTCAGGTATTGGCTCATGCCATCGAAAAGGCAGGCACTTTGGACAGGGCGAAAATCAGAGATGCCATTGCCTCTACGAATATGATGACCGTGATAGGTCCCCTCACGTTTCGACCGGATGGAACGGGGGTGGTCGTTTATTTCTGTGTCCAATGGCAGAAGGGGAAACAGGAAGTTATATTCCCAAAACAGTATGCCACTGCTCCGTTTATTTTTCCCATGCCCAAGTGGTCTGAAAGGTAATGCTCAGAAGACGGTTTACGTGTCTTCTTTCATTGAAACTTCCTCCTTGGAGGAGCTTCAATGTTACCAAAAGAATTTTTCTTCAAATCAGTCGCTTCTAACGTATGGGAAAACAGTCTAAGACACCCCTGTTACAGGTAGAGAAATTAGTTAAATCCTTCGGGGGATTGATGGCCCTCTTTGGGGTGAATTTTGAGATTCATCCGGGGGAGATATTTAGTGTTATTGGTCCCAACGGATCAGGCAAAACGACTCTCTTTAATATCATCACCGGCTTCCTGAAAGCCAATTCAGGGAAAGTGACTTTTATGGGGAAGGATATAACGGGCCTTCCTCCCCATCAAATATGCAGGCAAGGAATCGCTCGTATATTTCAACTGGTCAAGCCCTTCCATCAATTAACAACCCTCCAGAATGTCATGGTTGGCCGTGCCTACGGAAAAGATCCTGCGACCAATTTAAGAAAGTCTAAAGAAGAAGTTGTTGAAATCCTCAACTTTGTCGGCTTGGGGAACAAGATAGAGGTTGTTGCCTCTCAACTCACTATGGCTGAGCGCAAGAGATTAGAACTGGCAAGGGCTTTGGCCGCACATCCCCAATTACTCTTGTTGGATGAATTAATGGCAGGTCTGAATTCAGCTGAAACAGAGATCGCGATGGAATTGGTGAAAAAGATAAGGGGCTCTGGAATAACGGTAATGATGGTTGAACACATCATGAAAGCGGTTTTAGGGATCTCGGACCGGATCATGGCGCTCAATATCGGAGAAAAGATTGCTGAAGGGCTCCCTAAAGATGTGGTGAAAAATCAGCTGGTCATCGAGGCCTACCTGGGGAAATAATCTTATGTTGGAGATAGAGAGGATAAATGTCTCCTATGGAGACCTGCAGGTCCTTTGGGATGTCTTCTTTGAGGTAAAGAAGGAGGAGATTGTGGCGCTCATCGGTCCCAATAGTGCTGGGAAGACGACTACCCTCAAGACCGTCTCTGGGTTGTTAAGGCCCTTTGCTGGAGAGATCAGGTTTGAAGGATTGGCAATGGGGAACATGCCTATCCATAAAAGAGTGGAAATGGGAATCAGTTTAGTCCCGGAAGGAAGGGGACTCTTTCCCGGTATGAGCACCTTAGAGAATTTGGAATTGGGGGCCTTTACAGCCAAAGGCCGTAACTGTAAGGAAGAAACTCTTGAACAGGTTTATCAGTTATTTCCCATCTTAAAGAAAAGAAAGAAACAGGCAGCGGGAACTCTGAGCGGAGGGGAACAGCAGATGCTGGCCATCGGGAGAGGATTGATGTCCAAACCGAAACTTCTCCTTTTTGACGAGCCCTCTTGGGGACTCTCCCCTCTTTTGTCGAAGGTTATTTATGAGGTGATTGGTGAAATTAACCACTCTGGGGTAACCATCCTACTGATCGAGCAGAACGTTCGCATGGCCTTGCAATTGGCCAAGCGTGCTTATGTCATTGAAAATGGACGCATTGTGAAGCACGGGGATGGCCGGAATATGCTCAATGATCAACATATCAGAGAGGTTTATCTGGGTACGGAATCGGTTTGAGAGATTATAAACCATGAATTTGCAAGTGTCCGCCCAGAGTTTGATTTTTGGTATCTTCGTCGGAGGCCTTTATGGGCTGGCAGCAGTGGGGCTTTCCCTCGTCTTCGGGGTGATGAAGATGTTGAATGTTGCCCACGGTGAGTTGCTGATGCTGGGAGGATATGTGACCTTTTGGTTTTTCTCCCTCTATCATATTGATCCTTTTCTCTCTTTGCTTCCATCGGCATTCGTTCTCTTCCTGATAGGAATGGGCCTTTATAAAGGGCTCTTTTCTCCACTGGCTAAACTTCACGAAGAGGTGAAGATAAAAAACTCCTTGCTTATTGGTTTCGGCCTCTCTTTGGTCTTTCACAACCTTGCCATCCGACTCTGGACGGCCGATGAGAGGAGTGTGAGCGTCTTCTATTCAGGATGGGGTTTTAGCTTATTTGGGCTTCGTTTTCCCTTCATCCGTCTTGCCGGTTTGGTCTTGGCCACCATTGTTATTCTTGCTCTCCAGCAGTTTCTTACTAAGACCTATTTCGGTAAAGCCATCCGGGCCACCACGGAAAACTGGGAGTCTGCGGCTTTGATGGGGATCAATATTGAGAAGACCTCCATGGTCTCCTTTGCCTTAGGGGCCGCGTTGGCTGCGATGGCTGGCACCATCGTGAGCGTAGGGTATGCCATCCATCCAGCCATGGGTTTGGAGTGGACTCTGAAGGCCCTCATCGTTGTGGTGTTAGCCGGATTGGGAAACATCGGAGGGGCCTTTGTGGCCGGCGTGCTATTAGGAGGCGTCGAGTCGGTCAGTGCCCTGTTTGTAGGTCCCTACATGGAGGTGGTTGGTCTGGTGATCTTTCTCTTGGTATTGGAGCTAAGACCCCAGGGGCTGTTTGGCAAGAGGAGTGAATAAGGAGTATCCGTTGTCCAGTCATCGAAAAAATATCTTCTTAGGTTTAGGAATTGCCATCCTTCTCGCCCTTGTCCCCTTGTTGACGAAAAGAAATGATATCATCAATATCATGGTTCTCATCTTCTTATATATCTGCTTAGCCCAGAGTTGGAATATCCTCGCTGGATATACGGGGCAGGTGAGTTTAGGACATGCCGCTTTCTTTGGGCTGGGTGCTATTACCACTCGCATCTTATGGGTGGGGGGATATCCATTCTTAATGGCCTTTACAACTGGAGGGCTGGTGGCCGTGGTCTTTGCTCTGATCGTCGGTCATCCGGCACTCCGCTTAAGGGGCATCTACTTTGCTATTGGTACCCTTGGTTTGGCTCAAATATTAAAGATTACGGTTGGCAATATTTTACCAACGGTAGCTGACTTACCGGGCGATTACATCGCTACTTATAATCTTATCCCACGTTATTACCTCTTTTTGATCTTGGCCGTCATCATGGTCGTTGTAGTCTATCTTGTCGGTCATTCTAAATTGGGATTAGGGATGGTGGCTGTACGAGAGGACGAGGAAGCGGCGGAGGCTTCAGGGGTGAACCCCTTTCGGCAGAAGATGATTTCCCTGGCCATCAGCAGCTTCTTCGCTGGGTTAGCAGGGGGAGCTTTTGCCTTTTATCAAGTCAGTTATTATCATGATCTTCCTTTCAGCCCGACCTGGACCTTTGATGCCCTTCTGATCACCTTCGTGGGAGGGGTAGGTACGATTGTTGGTCCCATTATTGGAGCCTTCTTCTACGCGATCTTTAGGGAATTCTTCGCACGGGCTTTCCCGGAGCTTCATGTCTTCATCTTTGGCACCCTCTTTATTCTGGTCGTTTTGCTTCTGCCCGGAGGGTTGGTGGAGGCGGTATCGAGAATTCGTAGACTCATTAGGGCGAAGAAAACGGATACGGGATTCTCCTGAGCGGCTCCCGGTTGCAAAACCAGCGAAAGAGGTGGATGATCAATCTTGTTTGGCAGACAATTTTTGTTTAGTATATGTAGACATGCCAAAGAATTCCCAGGAGTTGAAGAAGGGAAGTTCTTTTCCATTTCGACACAGCGAGTAATGGGATTTTCGTTTTCCATCTCGACTGATTTGGGCTATGGAAAGTCCAGTGGACTTTAATACCTGGTCTTTTCCGTTGCTCCTGATCAAATATGAAATTTAATGAGAGGGGAGGTGTTGATACGGGAGGATAACGGATGAAGAGGAGGAATGGGAGAGCATTCGAAGAAAAAGGAATGTTAGGAAAGGAGCGAATTTATGAAAAAGAGCTGGATTGCCTTTTTAACAATGGTATTCTGCGTCGTCTTTATAAGTCCTGGCTGGGCGGCCTATAAGATCGGGTTCGTGGCCTCCATCACCGGCCCCGCCTCTTGGTTGGGCGAGCCAGAAAAGAATACTGCTCTCATGCTCCGAGAGTGGATTAATGCCGCAAGTGGGATCAGGGGCGTACCCATCGAAATCGTCATTGAGGATTCGAAGGGAATGGAAGCCGACGCCGTTTTGGCAACCAAGAAGTTGATAGAGAGGGATAACGTTCTGGTAGTCATCGGATCTTCTACGACCGGTGAATCGATGGCGATGGTCCCCATCTGTGAGCAGGTTGAGACACTGATGATCTCGATGGCCGCAGCGTTATCCATTGTCACACCGGACGATGAAATGAAGAGGATGGAGGCATCAAAAAAACCGTGGCTTGAAGTCCCGAAGAAGCAGCGGTACTGGATTTTTAAGGTTGCTCCAAGCGATGCCTCTGCTGTTGAAAAAATTTATATTTATTGCCAGGCTAAGAAGATTAAGAGGGTGGCCATTATCACGGTTAGCGCCGGATTTGGGGTGGAGGGCCGTCGGCAATTAAAGCGGCTGGCTCCCAAATATGGTATTGAAATTGTTGCGGATGAACTCTATGGGCCGAAAGATACCGACATGACCGCTCAATTGACGAAGATCAAGGCCTCTCCCGCCCAGGCAGTGATCAACTGGTCTGTCGGTCCCACCCAAGTGATCGTGACGAAGAACTGGAGTGATCTGGGGATGAGAGGGAAGATCCCCTTGATTCAGAGCCATGGGTTTGGAAATAAAAGTAATATTAAATTGGCGGGAGGGGCTGCCGAGGGGGTCATTACTCCTCTTGGCCGTGTCCTCTATGCTGAAAAGGTTGACCCCAAGAATCCCCAGAAACCCGTTATTATGAAGTATAAGACAGAATATGAGAAGCGATTCAAAAGCGATGTCTCCACCTTCGGAGGCCATGCGTATGATGCGATCATGATGGTCGCGGATGCGTTAAAAGCGGTCGGCGCGGATAAGAAGGGCATCAGGGACTATCTTGAAACTAAAATACGTAACTGGCCGGGTACAGGTGGAATATACAATATGTCGCCTACGGATCACACAGGTTTTGGGGCGGACGGCTTTGAGATGATGGAAGTCGTCCATGGCGAGTGGGAGTTTGCGAAATGATTCATGTGGGGAGAGGCGGAGCGATCAGCCTCTCTTTTTTTATAAGTGAGGTTTGTTGAAGAATGAGTTTGTTCAGCGAGATCCTTCAGTTTGTGTTCACCGGTTTAACGATCGGGTCGATCTATTCCATGGTCGGTCTTGGTTTCAACATCATCTATAATGCGACGACCATTATCAATTTGGCTCAAGGAGAATTTGTGATGTTTGGCGGGTTGATCATGGTCTTTCTCACAGTGGTTCTCAAATTTCCTCTCTTTGTTGGTTTTCCCCTGACGGTCATTGTTGTGATGGCAATCGGGGCCGTCTTTGAGCGCTTTGCTATCCATCCTTTAAGGAATGCTTCGCTTCTTACCTTGATTATTGTCACAATTGCTGCCTCCATTCTTTTTCGAGGGATTGCGATGTTTATCTGGGGGAAAGACCCTTATAGCCTTCCGCCCTTTACCCCGGGGAGCCCGGTCATGATCGGGGGGGCAGTGATTATGCTTCAGACCTTTTGGGTATTGGGGACGACGCTGGCCATTGTCGTATTAACGACCCTCTTTTTCGGGAAGACGATCGTCGGGAAGGCAATGAGCGCCTGTTCCTTCAACCCTATGGCCGCAAGTCTGATGGGTATCCACGTGAGGAAGATGATCCTCATCTCATTCGCATTGAGCGCCGGCTTGGGAGCAGTGGCAGGGATAGTGATCACTCCCATGTCCTTGATGGATTACGATCGCGGACCCATGTTGGCGGTCAAAGGGTTTTGTGCGGCTGTCCTTGGCGGACTGGGCGTGGGTTATGGTGTGGTGCTGGGAGGGTTTATTGTCGGATTACTGGAATCCCTTACAGCAGGTTTAATCCATTCCGGGTTTAAGGATGCCGTGGCGTTAGTGATCCTCCTCTTTATCCTCTGCTTTAAACCCAGTGGCATCTTTGGCAGTGAAGAGGTCAGCAAGATTAAAAAGTTTTAGAGGTGAGGCAAATGGGGAAGGAGAATAGGAGAGCCGTATTCATTCTTATGATCTGCTTAGGCATCTTCCCCTTTTTTATCCGCAGCGATTATTACCTCAGTATCATGATTTTTATTGGGATCAATGCCATCATCGTGATGGGATTGAGCCTCCTGATGGGATATGCGGGTCAGATCTCATTGGGGCATGCTGCCTTTTTCGGGATCGGCGCTTATTGCAGCGGGGTCCTTACGGTTAAACTGGGCTTCTCGATATTTACGGCTTTTTTTTGTGGCATTTTTCTATCTACCATCATGGCGATGGCCATCGCGATCCCTACGTTGAAACTGAAGGGCCATTACCTCGCGGTGGCCACGCTTGGCTTTGGTGAAATCATTTATGTCATCTTCAATGAGCTTTTGGAAATTACGGGTGGGCCCTCCGGACTTTCCGGCATCCCTTCGATTCATTTTTTCGGTTATTCCTTCAAAGGAGGGTGGAGATACTTTTATTTGGTCTGGACTGTTGCAATCCTTCTTCTTATTTTCTCTCTGAATATCATTCATTCGAGGATTGGAAGGGCTTTGCGGGCGGTTCACGGCAGTGAAGTTGCTGCACAGGCGATGGGTGTGAATGTGAGCCAGTTTAAAATTCAGGTTTTTGTGCTCAGTGCGATTTATGCCTCGGTAGCAGGGACACTCTACGCTCATTTTGTTACCTTCATCAGTCCTTCTACCTTCAGTCTTTTTGTCTCAATCCTGTTATTGATGATGGTGGTGATTGGGGGAGGAGGGAGCATATGGGGGGCCTTATTGGGGGCTGGGATACTGACCGTTCTGCCGGAGTCTTTACGGGCCTTTAGGGATTTTGATATCTTGGTTTATGGAATCATCCTGATGACCATTCTTCTATTCATGCCGGAGGGGATATTCAAGGGATTAACTCTCTCGCTGATATGGATGAGGAAAAAATGGTGATGCCTCAGCCTATTCTTGAAACCTCACGATTGAGGAAGATCTTTGGAGGGTTGATGGCCGTCGTTGACCTAAATTTTAAAGTCATGCCCGGCCAGATCAAGGCGATCATCGGGCCAAACGGTGCGGGGAAGACCACCCTTTTTAACATCATTACTGGAATCCTTCCCCCCACAGGAGGAACGATTCGGTTTAAGGGAAGGGAGATTAGCGGCGAGAAGCCCCATCGCATCGCGCAGAAAGGGATCTCCCGAACCTTTCAGACCGTTGAACTCTTTGGGAATATGACCGTTTTGGAGAATGTGATGGTGGGTCGTCACGTCCGAACAAAAAAGGGACTGATTCAATCCGGGCTGAGGCTTCCAGGAGTAAAAAGGGAGGAGAGGCTCGTTTTAGAAATGGCTCAAGAGAAACTGGAGGTCGTTGGTTTAATGCGAAGGGCCAATGAATCGGCTTCTGGCATACCTCTCGGGGAACAGAAATTGCTCGAGATTGCGAGGGCCTTGGCCACCGATCCACAGCTCCTCCTATTAGACGAACCTGCGGCTGGCCTGAATGAAACCGAGAAATTGAGGATTGGGGAGATCATCAGAAAAATTCGTGGAAGCGGAATTACGGTACTTTTGGTAGAACACCATATGGATTTGGTTATGAACATTTCGGATGAGATCGTCGTCCTGAACTACGGAGAGAAGGTTGCCGAAGGAACACCGGAGGAAGTGAAAGGAGATGAGAAGGTGATTGACGCCTACCTGGGGGTGGAGATCAGGTATGCTTGAGGTGAGGAGGTTGAATTCCTTTTACGCAGCGGTTCAAGCTTTGAAAAACGTGTCTATCTCCGTCAAAAAAGGGGACATCATCACCATTATCGGAGCCAATGGCGCTGGCAAGACAACGCTGCTCAAAACCATTTCTGGACTCATACTCGAGCATGACGGGAATATTCTTTATGAAGGAAAATCTCTCTCGGGTCTCCTTCCAGGGGAGATCGTGGCCCTGGGGATCTGCCTGGTGCCAGAAGGAAGGCAGATTTTTGGCCACCTCTCTGTTCTTGATAACCTGAAATTAGGGGCCTACCTATACTATGATAGAAGGCATAAGGATGAAATCAGAGAGAATATGGAGAAGGTCTATGCGATCTTTCCGATTTTGAAAAACCGCCGCAGACAACTCTCTGGAACATTGAGCGGGGGGGAGCAGCAGATGCTGGCTATCGGCCGAGCCATGATGTCACGGCCCAAATTGATGATGATGGATGAACCTTCCATGGGTTTGGCACCCTTAATGGTCAGGGAGATTTTCCGGGTGATCCAGGAACTGCATCATGATGGAACCACGATCCTTCTAGTAGAACAGAATGCGAGAGCCGCTTTAAAGATGGGTGTCTTCGGATATGTGTTGGAGACGGGTGAAATTGTTCTTCAGGGCGATACGAAGATTCTTTTAGAAGATGAGAAGGTGAAACATGCCTACCTGGGGAAGTGAGGCGTATTCTTGTTCCCACAACTTGCGGTTTGGCTTCCCAATCTACTGATGAAGTAGCAAGGTCATCTCTGAATGGTGGATGCACGCTGGGCCAGGGGAATCGATGTTCAGGATGCTACGGCTCATACGGTCCCCGGCACCTCTATCTATCCCTCGCGTGTCTCCTTGTTGTTTCTTTTGGCCACCAGGGTAATAAATCAGAGGTTACCGTGTTTCGGAGCATATGAGGGACTTTCTCCCCCTTTGCCTGGGCCTCCATCCCAAAGAGAAAAACCGATTCTTTGAAATATTTCTTCATCCTCAGTCTCTTAGGAATGACGCCTGTTTGTCCCGATTTCTTCAAATTGGATTGGGCCATCAGAATCTGGTAAGCGATCTCCTTTGCCCCTCTCGGGAAAGAGAATGGAGTAAGAATTTGGTGGATGGCCCAACGGGTCGTCTGTGCCAGGTAGAGGTAGTTCTCTCTTTTTCCGAGAAAGGGATGTTCGGGGGTGACGGCTCGAAGAAACGGAGTGAGAAAAAGGGCAAGAAGAATCGATTCCGATACCGTTCTCCCTGTTTTGATCAATTGATCCACAAGATCGAAGAGGGAGAGAAAAACTTCCTGGGTCTTTTCCATGGAGAGGCTGCGATTTCCAAGGGCTCTCTCCAGATCTGGGAAAAGAGAAAAGAGCAGGCCTGTTTGAAGCATGAAGTGGAGAGAGGGGTTTGCCGCGCCTTCCCTCAATTCCCGCAGGAATTCGTCTCGAAGGCGAGACGGAGGACATTGTCGTATCTCTTCCCGATGCCGGAGGATGGCCTCATACGTTTTTTCTTCAACGCGGAAACCCGTTCGGGCGGCATGGCGGATGACTCGAATCATTCTAACGGGATCTTGTTGAAATCGTTCGTCCGGATCGCCGATGGTTCGGATGATCCGACTGTGAAGGTCGGCTATCCCGCCGACGTAGTCTATAATGGAAAAATCTGCGATATTGTAAAAGAGGCCGTTAATGGTGATGTCGCGTCGCAGGGCATCCTCTGCCGGCGTTCCAAAACTCTCTTTTCGTACGAGCTCACCTTGCTCCGTTTCTATTTCTTCAAATTCCGATCGGCTCCGAAAAGTAGATAGTTCGATGATCTTCCCTCCCCTGAAAAAGACGTGGACCAGTCGGAACCGGCGTCCGATGATGCGGCTGTTCCGAAAGAGACCGCTGATCTCATGTGGGTGAGCGTTTGTGGCGACGTCGAAGTCTTTTGGGACCTTTCCGAGAAGCAGATCCCGAACGCTGCCACCGACGAGATAGGCTAAAAAGCCGTTTCGGTGAAGGCGGTAGAGAACCTTCAGCGCCTCTTCATCGATCATTTTTCTCGAAATCGGGTGTTGGCTTCTTGGAATAATGGTAGGGGTCATAAAGGATCAATCCCGATGGCGAAGGAACTCGATGATCCCGGGGAGAATAGAAAGAATAATAATCGCAAAGATGACTATCGAAAAGTTTTGCTTGATGATAGGGATGTTTCCGAACATGTAGCCCCCGAGAACAAGCAACACGACCCAGGCAATCCCTCCGGAAACATTGTAGATAATAAAACGTCTGTAGGTCATGGTTCCAATGCCCGCGACGAAGGGTGCAAACGTCCGTATAATGGGAATGAATCGAGCAAGGATAATCGTTTTCCCTCCATATCTCTCGTAGAACCGATGAGTGCGATACAGGTGCTTCTTGTTTAGGAAACGTGACTTCTCTTTATTGAACACTTTTGGACCGACTGCGTAACCGATCCAGTAATTCACCGTATCTCCTGCAATGGCAGCCATGGACAAAGATATGATCAACCACTTCATATCTAAGGAACCAAGGGCAGCAAACGTACCTCCGGCAAAAAGCAGAGAGTCTCCTGGGAGGAAAGGGGTGACGACCAATCCGGTTTCCAAAAAGATGATGAAAAAGAGAATCCCGTATGTCCAAGTCCCGTAGCTCCGAATGACCAAGTCGAGATGTCTGTCAAGGTGCATTAGGATTTCAAGAAAGGCATTTATCAGTTCCATAAATCGCGCCATCATTATTTCTTATATCTTAAAAACTAAAACGTTTCAGAACATCCTTGTGGATACAGGATCTAAAAAGAGCCCTTACGGGTTTACCTCAGCTTCTTAATCCATTGGTGAATTTGTTCATGGTAGATGTAGAAGACTAAGATGATCAGCGCGGAAATCCCCGACAGGAGCAAAAAGAGCTTGTACTGATGCTCAAAAGCCTTCGCTCCCTGTAGCGTAGCCATCAGTGTCCCCGGTATCCTTCCAATAGTGGAAATAATGAGAAAAATACCGAGATGCATCGGCGTCAAACCCAAGATGTAGCACAAAGCGTCTTTTGGAAATCCCGGGATTAAGAAGAGAAAGAAGCTGAGGATGAGGCCTTCATGGCCGATCAAATAATCGAACTTCTTCATCGTCTTGGGTGAAACAACTTTTTCAACTGCCCACTTCTCGAAAATCCTGGCGATGCTGAAGGCAAGCCAGGACCCCAGTATGAGGCCGATCATGGAGTAGAGCATCCCAGCCCACACCCCGAACAGGTAGCCTCCTAAGAATTCGATCGCTCCTCCTGGAATAGGAGCAACAACCACCTGGATCACTTGAAGCAGGATAAAAGCGAGGGGAGAATAGACCCCGAAAGAGGAGATGAATGCTTTTAATCGATGGTGACTCTCAAAGAGATCCCAGAGTCTAGCAGATAGAAGCCATAGCTGGGAATGATATTGATAAATAATAAAAACGAAGAGTCCCGTGAGGCCAAGAATTCCTGCCCATACCCATTTTGATCGGAATGATAATTTCATTGACCGAGATTCAATCTATCCTACGTTGATTGTCCGTCTTTCCGTAAAAGAGTGAATTTAGAAGGCATCTGGAGGAACGCTCCACCCCTTGATCACTTCCCTTTAACTTAGATGGGCCAACGTGTCAATATCTCATGTAATCTCGTCTGTGAGAATCTCCTCAGGTTTCTTCTTGAATATTTTACAGAGCAAAATGCTCACCTCATAGAGCCCCATGAGAGGAAAGGCCATGAGCACCTGAGAGATCAGATCGGGGGGAGAGATAATGAAGGCAAAGATGAAGATGAGAAGAATAGCATATCTTCTCTTTTGGGCCAAGATCTTAGCGTTGATCACTCCGATCCTTGCCAGAATGAGTAAGAGGATAGGAAATTCGAAAACCAAGCCGAAAGTCAATAAAAATTTGACGCTAAAAGAGAGGTACTCATTCATGTCCGGCATGGGCTTGATCGTGTTGGAGGCGTACCTCAAAAGGAATTTACAACCAAAGGGAAGGGCAACGAAGTATCCGAAAAGAATACCGAGTGCGAAGAAAAGGGAACCGCCAAGGACAAAAAGTAGAACGTATCTCCTCTTATCCTGATCCAGTCGGCTAACGACCAATCCCCAGATTTGATAAAGAATAAAGGGCGAGGCCAACATAAGGCCTGCAACGAAGCCGACCTTCATGTAGGTAAAGAAGGCTTCGGCGATGGTCCGGAAAATCAACGTACTCTCAACGTGAATGTTCTGGATATTATTGATAAGAGGGGCAATCAGGATCTCGAAAATGGAATCGGAAAAATAGTAGCAAATGAGGAAACCCGCTCCCACCGCAATAAACGAAAGAATCAATCGTTTCCTTATCTCCTGGAGATAAGTCGCAAGCGGGGCTTTCTTGTCAGCCATCCCTTAGCCCCCCGATTTCTGATTCTTTTCCTCTATCCCATTTGCAACGGACACGGAAGCTAAAGGTAATTTCTTCTCAGAGACAGGCTCCTCTTTGGGAAACGATGCGTCTTTGGCACTGTCGGAATGCGTCATGTATTCGGATGTTTTTTCAGCCAAATCAGCCAAAAGATCTATTCCGGTCAAGTTGGTTCTCATCTTTTCCAAATCTTTAATTCCGATACTCTCCTTCATCTCTTCGGTTGTCTTCCTAAGCTCTCCCATTGCCTTACCGATGGTTCTGGCCAATTCCGGAAGCCTTTTGGGTCCGAAGACAATCAAAGCGATAGCCAAGATGACCAACAAATCCGGCCCTGCTAGCATAAAACACCCCCGTAAAATTCGAAAAGATACAATTCAAGTGATGAACGATGCGAAGAACCCTCTACTGTTTACTCCCGCCTGAGATCTCATCAGGTTTCTTGGGAGTGACGTCGATCTTCTCTCTTTCGGTTGTCGCGCTTTTGAAATTTCGGATCGCTTTTCCCAGGTTTTCCCCGATCTGAGGAAGCTTTCCCGCACCGAAAACGATCAGAGCAATGATTAAGATGACTATCAACTCCGGCATTCCAAGACTTCCCATCTTTTTCCTCCTTTGAATCATTTAAATTAAGTCCATGTGGGCTCGCCTTAAATTATGCTATATGGGAATCATCCTCGCCATGTCTTTGTCGTTTTCGGACGATTAAGAGATGGTAGGTCGGGTATTCAAAGGTAACCCATATTCTTAATAGCGAAGTGACGACACCTCTCGATCGAGGGAAGAAACTGAGAGCCAGAGGCGGACGTAAATGGGAACAATCCATTTTCTTCTTTACTATCTAACTATTTACCACAATTTCTTGTGACTGTCAACGAGAGGCCCCCCACACGAATTGGACTTGACAAACGGTCGAAATCGGAAAAGAATATTAAACATAACTTCTGATATTTCAGAAGCTTTGAAAACAATGAAAGGAGGGCTCGTTATGGGAAAACAGATTGAGTGGGAGACCTCTCTCACTACAGCCAGGGCAAAGGCAAAGAAAGCGAAAAAGCTAATCCTGATGGACTTTTACAACAATCTCTGAATTGGGTGTCAACAGCTGGCAGCTGTTACTTACCCCGATCCCAATGTCTGTTTCTCAGTAGAGAATAACTTCACCCCCCTCCAAATTGATTTCAACAGGAACAAGGCTTTGGTGAAGCGCTATGCGGTTAAGTGGACCCCTACGATCATCATCCTGGATTCGGATGGGGAAGAGCACCATCGCTTTGTCGGATATTTGCCTCCTGAGGACTTTATTGCCCAGATCATCCTCGGCAAGGGCAAGGTTGAATTTGATCTTGATCGTTTTGAACAGGCCATGCAGTGTTTTCAGGAAATCCTGGTTCGGTTTCCCAAGGCAGACGCGGCCCCTGAGGCTCAGTACTATTTAGGAGTTTCGAAATATAAAGCGAGCCATGATCCGAAAGAGCTGAAATCAGGGTTCGAAATTCTTCAAAGGGATTATCCGAATAGCGAGTGGACCAAGAAGGCCCAAGTCTATTCCCTGATCCCCTAATTCGCCTTAAGTTGTTCTCGATTGGCAGGTGAGTCTGCTTTCCGAAACTTTAGAATGTGGCGACGGCAGACGGTTTGCAAACTAACTCTTAACGAAAGGAGATCAAGATGAAGAAGCATGCGGCATGGACATGGATGTTGGTCTTATTGGTTGTAGCTGTATTGGGAATGGGTCTTCCGGTCTATGGGCAGGAAAAAGCCAAACAAGAAACCCCTGCCAAGGAGATGGGGAAAGAGGCAGCTGCCTTCGCAGTGAAACGGTTGGTTGTTGGAACGGGAGTGGAGGATGGTGAGCCCGTGGGGGTTGCGGAGACGTTCCCTGCCTCGGCAGAGAAGGTCTACTGCTTCTTAGAGGCAACCGATATCGCTAAAGATACAGAGGTCTCCTTTGTCTGGTTTAATGGTGACAAAGAGCTGTCGAAATTCAGTGTGCCGCTCAAGATGGGACCGAAGTGGAGGACCAACGCTTACAAGAATTTAAGAGGATTAAAAGGGGACTGGAAAGTAGAAATCAGGAATTCCGACGGGAAAGTGGTGAAAGACGTTAAATTCAAGGTGGAATAAATTTGTGCCGTTCAGTGGCGCCAAGGTGCGCTCTTCAGGAGGGGTATAAATCCCAGCTCCTAACCCCCCTTATCCCCCCTTAAATCAAGGGGGGAAATAAGAGGGATACAAGAGGGAGATAATACCAATGCAAAGCCTGGAAGAGTCCTTTTCTGGTTTGGCAATTACGTATTAATGCGTGGCACGTGATTTCTTATTGGGTGAAAACGACAGCCCAGAGGTGACGCTGTGGCAACGGCAAGAGGTGCTGATCAGGATGGTGCGACGAGGCTCCATCCTTTTCTTTATACTCTCGAATAAGTCCAACAACGCCTCCGGCGAGTATCCTCCAACTCCGGGCGCCAGTTGTCGGCTGCGGATCACACTTGATTCAAAATGCTCCTTCATATCCTCTAAGATCCGATAGAGGGGCTTCGGGCGCCTTTGCTTTGTGATGGTGCAATATTGAGCGGGTTCGGGGCAGTCCTCGGGACAAAGAAAAGTGGCAAGGCTGGTATAGAGATCACCTGTTTTACCTATCATGGGGTTGGGCAGCCCGGAAAGGGGAGGGACCTCTGCTCTTTTTCCACCCCAAGGCTTTGATTGAGAAAGAATGAATTCAAAAGCGAGGTGGAAGGGAACCGAGGGGATGATATAGTCCGCTTTTCGGCTCTTTGATAGAAATTGTTTGAGATATAACGTTCCATCGCAAACCTCGGATTCTACAGGCAGATGAGAGACTTTTTTGAGAGCCCCTTTGCTCCGATCGACAACGATGATTCTTGAGCGGGGATTATTTTGAAGTAGTCTCTCTGCAGCCCGGCTTCCAAAGCGACCGCATCCGATAATCAGGTAAGTGGCGGGATTCTCGTTCATCTGAGTGACTTGGAAGGTGAGAAAAAATTGTTCCTCTTATGTCTCAGCCCTTTCAGGATGGCTCTCTTTCCAAACTTTAGAATGCGTGGCATCAGAGGTGTGCAACCATTCGTGGCAGTAGGCACATGAAGCTACTACGATTAGACCGCGAAAAGTTGCCGGTAAGAGGTTCCGCTCTAAAGTTCTCCAAGAGAACCACCCTTGCGGGTCCGATTCTATTTTTATCGGTTTTCTAATTTTTTTACACGCTCTCAGTGGCGTTTTGGGAGTTCGCAAAGCTCGATGAGAACACCACTTGAGGATTTGGGGTGGACGAAAGCGACTCTTGTGTCGTGAGCCCCAGGTCTTGGCTTCTGGTCAATCAGCGCTATTCCTTTTTCGAGATACGCTTTCACCTCCGCTTCCACGTCATCCACTTCAAAACAGATGTGATGGATACCCTGGCCTTTAGTCTCCAAAAATTTGACAAGGGGAGAATCGGGCCCGGCAGGCTGGACCAATTCAATATTGGACTCCCCGATCTTGAGAAACCCCACTCTTGTCTTTTGAGCGGTCACCACCTCCACCCCTGAGAGGTTTAGCCCCAGGACGTTCTGGTAGAACTTCGCTGCCTCTTCGATGTTATTCACCGCAACAGCAATATGATTAATCTTCTTAACCATTGTTTTTCTCCTTACCCCGCACTCTCCCCCTCTCCCCCGAGGGGGAGAGGGAACGGGTGAGGGGCGATTCACGTGGTTTTGACGTTTTCCCTGATGTATTGAATAATGTCTTCTGTAGAGGCGCCGGGTTGAAAGATCTCCCGAATTCCAGCTTTTTTCAGGGCGGGAATGTCTTCGACAGGGATGATCCCTCCTCCAAATACGAGAATATCTTCCGCCTTCTTTTCTTTGAGAATCTGAACAACCTTTGGAAAAAGATTGTTGTGGGCGCCGGAGAGACTGGAGAGACCTACAACGTCTACGTCTTCCTGGATGGCCGCGCTTGCAATCTGTTCAGGGGTTTGTCGTATTCCGGTGTAGATCACTTCCATCCCGGCATCTCTCAGGGCCCGTGCAATCACTTTGGCGCCCCTGTCGTGACCGTCCAATCCTGGCTTTGCAATGAGCACCCTTATCTTTCGGGCCATAAATACCTCCAAATTCGCAAAGCGCAATGAGCAGAGCGCATAGCGTCCAAAATCCCAAATCACAAATTTCAAATCCCAAATAAGCTCCAAATTCCAATTTCAAATGACCGAAAAGATTTCGTTTTGAATTTAGGTGATTGAGATTTATTTGAGATTTGGTGCTTGGGATTTGGTGCTTCCATATCCCTATGCTCTATGCTCCATGCCCTTTGCTTTTATCGTTCTCTATATTCCCCGAATACGTCTCTCAAGGTGTCCGAGATTTCTCCTAATGTCGCGTAGACCTTAACGGCCTCCAAAATAGGGGGCACCACATTATCCGTGCCCTCGGCAGCTCTCTTCAGAACGGCTAAGGCCTCTCTCACCTTGGCATTGTCTCTCTCTTTCTTAACCCGTGCGAGTTTTTGCTTCTGGTATTGTTCCACTTCGGGCTTGATACGAAGGATATCTTTAAGGGGTTGCTCTTCGACCTGAAATTGGTTCAATCCGACAATAATCCGCTTTTTGGCTTCGATTTCCTTCTGGTATTGATAAGCGCTTTCGGCAATCTCCTCCTGAATATAACCTGATTCGATGGCTTTGATCGCCCCTCCCATCGTCTCGATTTTCTCGATGTATTCCATCGACCTTTTCTCTATCTCCCCCGTAAGGGCTTCCACGGCATAAGACCCTCCGAGAGGGTCGATTAAATCGGCGACGCCGCTTTCGTAAGCGATGAGCTGCTGGGTTCTCAGCGCAAGCCTGACAGAATCTTCGGTGGGCAAGGCATAGGCTTCGTCCCTGGAATTGGTATGCAGCGACTGTGTCCCTCCTAACACGGCTGCCAGGGCCTGGAAGGCAACCCGCACCACGTTGTTGTCGGGCTGCTGAGCGGTGAGCGAACAGCCGGCCGTCTGAGTGTGAAACCGCAGCATACACGACTCGTCCCTTTTCGCTTTGAATCGTTCCTTCATGATTTTTGCCCAAAGCCTTCGAGCCGCCCTGAATTTTGCAATCTCTTCGATGAAGGTATTATGGCAACAAAAAAAGAAGGCGAGCCTGGAGGCAAAAGAATCCACGTCGAGACCCGCCCGAATGGCTGCCTCCACGTAAGCGATGCCGTCGGCGATCGTAAAGGCCACTTCTTGGACAGCCGTGCAACCTGCCTCACGCATATGATAGCCACTGATGCTAATCGTGTTCCATCGGGGGACATGGTTTTTGCAAAATGCAAAAATATCGGTGACGATGCGCATCGATTCGAGCGGGGGATAAATGTAAGTTCCTCTCGCTGCGTATTCCTTCAAGATATCATTCTGAATCGTTCCTTGAAGGACGTCGCTTTTCACCCCTTGCTTTTCTGCCATAGCGAGATACATCGTCAAAAGGATAGCGGCGGTGGCGTTGATCGTCATGGAAGTGGAGACCTTATCCAAAGGGATGCCGTCAAAAAGGATCTCCATATCTTTCAAGGTATCGATGGCGACGCCCACCTTTCCAACCTCCCCGACAGATAAAGGGTGGTCCGAATCGTAACCAATCTGCGTCGGAAGGTCGAAGGCAACGCTCAAACCCGTTTGTCCGTGCTCCAGGAGATACTTATAGCGTTTATTGGTTTCCTCCGGCGTGGCAAATCCGGCGTACTGGCGCATGGTCCAGAGTCGACCCCGGTACATGGTCGGCTGGACTCCGCGAGTGAACGGAAACTCTCCGGGAAAGCCGAAATCATCACAGTAATCCAGGTCAGCGGTATCCAGGGGAGTATAGAGGCGCTTCAGCGCAATGTGGGAAGTTGTCTTAAAAACAGGCTCCCTCTCGGCTGCCTTTGAGAGGGTTTTCTTGAGGATCGACGTTTCCCACCTCTCAAATTCGTCTCGAATGTTTTTGGCCATGATCTACTCCTATTGCGGATGTCGGATTTCGGATTGCGGAATACAAAATTTGGAATTAAAATTCTTTCTGATCAGGGGTTTAAAACTCCGCATTCCGCAATTAACAATCCGCATTCATAAGGGTATGTTCCCGTGTTTCCGCCAGGGATTGGTATCGACTTTTGTCTTCAAAATATCCAGAGCCTGGATAATTTTCGGACGGGTCTCCTCAGGCTCGATGATCTCATCCACATATCCTAATTCCGCGGCCTTATAAGGACTGGCAAATTTCTCATGATATTCGGCAACCAGTTGCTGCCGCGCTTCCTTGGGATCTTTCCCCTCTTTAATTTCGTTTCGGAAGATGATATTCACCGCCCCCTCTGCACCCATGACTGCGATTTCGGCGGTGGGGTAACAGTAATTGATATCTCCCCGGATGTGTTTGCTCGACATGACATCGTAGGCCCCCCCATAACCTTTGCGGGTGATGATCGTAATCTTTGGGACCGTCGCTTCACAGAATGCGTAAAGGAGTTTAGATCCGTGACGAATGATTCCTCTCTCCTCCATATCCATCCCGGGAAGAAAACCCGGGACATCGACGAAGGTGACAATAGGAATGTTGAAACAGTCACAGAAGCGAACAAATCGGCCGGCCTTCACCGAAGAATCTGGGTCGAGGGATCCGGCCAGCCAATTAGGTTGATTAGCCACAATCCCCACGGGCATTCCGTTATAACGGGCAAAACCGACGATGATGTTCTTGGCCCAATCTTTCTGGACTTCAAGGAAATAGCTGTTATCCACAGTCGGCAGAATCACTTTTTTCATGTCGTAGGCCTTCTTGGAATCTTCCGGGACTGCCGTCTCTAACGATTCATCCATTCGATTGGGATCATCCGCACATTCGATGATCGGCGGCTTCTCCCGATTATTCTGTGGGAAAAATCGGATCAACTCCTTGATCAGGTGAATGGTATCCTCATCACTCTCGCCAGCAAAATGGGCCACTCCACTTTTTCCCATGTGGACCTTTGCTCCTCCTAAGAGTTCAGAGGTGATCGGCTTTCCGTCCGGGGTCTCTGTCTTACCCAAGGCTGCCCGGATGACGTCCGGACCCGTGATATGCATATAGCTTGTCCCCTTGGTCATTAGGATGAAATCGGTCATGGCTGGGGAATAGACGGCTCCTCCTGCGCAAGGCCCCATGATGGCTGAGATTTGGGGAATCACACCAGAGGAGAGGACATTTCTCAGAAAAATATAGGCATAACCGGCAAGACTCTCTACCCCCTCTTGAATTCTTGCTCCTCCAGAATCATTTAAACCAACCATCGGGGCTCCTGTCTTCATGGCGAGGTCCATCACTTTACAAATCTTTTCCGCGAAAGCCATTCCCAGAGCCCCGCCGAATACAGTAAAATCCTGCGAAAAGACGAACGCGAGGCGGCCTTCAATCTTTCCATAACCTGTCACCACGCCATCCCCAAAAAACTTCTTCTTCTCCATCCCAAAGTCGGTGCAACGATGGGTGACAAAACGGTCCAGTTCAACAAACGTTCCAGGATCGAAGAGAAGATCAATTCTTTCACGGGCAGTCAATTTCCCGTCTCGATGCTGCTTATCGATTCTTTCCTGACCTCCACCCAACGAGGCTTCAGATCTCCTTTTTTCAAGCTCCTTTCGAATTGCGTCGATCGATCCCATAAAGGCCTCCCCCTTTTCTCGTGTCCGTGCCCGTGATTCGTGATCCTTGAAATTGAATTCCTATTTCACCTCGTTGTTTCATTTCTGATTTTTCATTTTGCAATGATAATTGGTCACTTCATCGGCCATCACCCTTTCGGCCATGGAGTAAGGGTCAATCCGGCGATAGATTAGGTCATCGATGATCTTGTCCCATTCTCCCTCTTTTTCGAGTTTCTCAATAAAATGGGATGTGGCTTCTGTCTTAAGGATTTCCAGAAAGGTCGTCTTGGTCCTTTCTCTCAACTTTTTCTCAAAGCCTTTACCCTGTTCCAAGGCCTGCCTATGACGATAGATCCCGTGAACCAGTTCAAAGATCCCTTTCCCCAAGGTTGCCTCTGTTTTAAAAATGAGGGGCTCCCAACCGTTGTCTCTCCTCGGACTCATCTCGAGAACCATTCTGAGATCTCGTTCCACCTTATCTGCCCCGTCGCGATCACATTTGTTGACAACAAAGAGGTCTCCGATTTCTATAATCCCAGCTTTGATTGCTTGTATATCATCTCCTGATCCCGGGACGAGGACGACAATAGAGGTATAGGCCGTGTTGACAATCTCTACTTCATCCTGCCCGACGCCCACCGTTTCAACCAGGATGATGTCCTTTCCCATCGCATCCATCACGTTGATAATATCTTGGGTCGAGCGGGAAAGGCCACCGAGACACCCGCGGGTCGCCAGGGAGCGAATAAATACGCCTTCGTCTGTGGCGTGACGCTGCATCCGGATTCGATCTCCTAAGATTGCTCCTCCGGAAAAAGGACTGGTCGGATCGACAGCCACAATCCCAAGGCTTTTCCCTTCCTTGCGAAAGATGTCCACCATCTTATCAACAATGGTGGACTTACCGGAACCCGGAGGACCAGTAATCCCGACGATATAAGCCCTTCCTGTCTTGGGATAAAGCTCTTTCAATGATTGCAGAGCGCTTGGGATACGATCGTCAATATCCCGCATTAGCCTGGAGGCCGCCCGGATATCCCCCTTCAAAATTCGTGTGGCCAGACTCATAATTTCAACAAGATACCAAAGTTAGCAAGAAGAGGCAACAGATGAAATAAGAATTGAGAGTTTAGAGTTAAGAATTGAAATTCATAACTCATAATTCATTAGTAGTGTCCCAACGTTGAGATGTTAATTTCCTGTAACAGAAAGAAAATATTTACTATTTTAGAAAAAATGGTTTTTATCGATTTGAACTCCAAATCCCCTAAATGCCATACTCCTTCCATTTC
>Ga0208821_1000680_pt1 | contig 24300 bp, 14 predicted proteins | sample June2015DPH_20_5_FD_184720 | JGI IMG/M metagenome (GOLD analysis project Ga0208821, IMG submission 184720) | Peatland microbial communities from SPRUCE experiment site at the Marcell Experimental Forest, Minnesota, USA - June2015DPH_20_40... | ecosystem: Environmental > Terrestrial > Soil >... | reverse complement strand
CGTCCGGCGACCAGCGCGGCCGCGAATCGAACCCGTTGCCGGTGGTCAGTTGTTTCGGCTCACCGCCTTCGGCGCGAATGAGCCAGATATGTGGGACGACTTTATTGCCCTCGAAATCGACCGCGCCCTGCACGTAAGCGATCCAGCCGCCGTCAGGAGAAACTTGTGGATCGGAAATTCTTTGCACCTTCATCAAATCGTCGAAAGTCATTGGACGTTTCGCTTCTGCCACATTGCCCCCTAATACCAGAAACAGAGTTACACCCATCATCAGGAATGTTTTCATAATCATCAGCGTTTAATCCTTGCTGACCCCCCCTTCATCACGTGCTTCACCTCATCCCACGTCACCATGCTGGTATCGCCGCGGGTACTTTGCAGCAGGGCTCCATGGGCGGCGCCCAGATTGACGGCGTCCTGCGGTGGCATGCCAGCCAGGAAGCCGTAAATGACCCCGCTGCAAAAGCCGTCGCCGCCACCCACCCGGTCCTCGATCTCGAGTCCTTCATAGCTCGTGGACTGATAAAAGCTTCCATCATAGTAAAGAATCGCCGACCAATTGTTGACCAACCCGCTGACCACCTCGCGCAATGTTGTCCCGACGGCCTGAATGTGCGAATGCTTCTCGACCACCCGTGAGACCATGCTTTTATAGCCTTCCACGGGAAGCTTCTTGAGCGATTCGTCCACGCCTTCTACCCCGAACCCCAGCACCTTTTGGAAGTCTTCCTCGTTTCCGATCAAGACGTCGACGAAGGGGACCAACTCGCTGGTGACTGCAATCGCTTTCTCACTGGACCAGAGTTTGCTGCGAAAGTTCAAGTCGTAGCTGACCACCGTGCCGGCTTCGTGGGCGGCCCGCATCGCTTCCTTTACGACCGCTGCGCAAGAATCGCTGAGGGCGGTGCAGATCCCGCCCGTATGAAACCACCGCACACCGCGTCCGTGGAAGATTTGCTCCCAATCGATATCGCCGGGTTTGATGTGAGCCGCAGCGGAGTGGCCGCGATCGTACATGGTTACGCTGCCCCGAACCCCGATGCCCACTTCCGTAAAGTTCAACCCGATGCGGTCCGCCTTGCCGACCCCGTCATAAGGCGCCCAGACCACGTGGCTGAGGTCCATGCCGGAAGTCCGCGCGTGGTTGCGAATGAACCAACCCAAGGGATTATCGACCAGGCGCGAAACCCACGCAGTTCGCAAGCCTAACCGGCTCAGGGCGTAGCTGACATTGTACTCTCCACCGCCCGCCCAGGCCTCGAAAACGGGCGTGAGTTCAATTCGCTGGTGCCCTGGCGGGCTAAGGCGAATCATACATTCGCCAAAGCTCAGCACGTCCAGTTGGCAATCAGTTGTCGAACGAAGTTTCAAGGGCATGGGCAAACCTCCGGAAAATGGATGGACATACGATGGCTCACCGCTGCAACGTAGTCCGCATAATGACGCCATATCTTAACGCAAATGCTTTGGGGTGAGTAGTGGCGTGGGCCGAATGTCGCAGTGTAAAATAGGTCAGGAGTCGAAACCAATGTCTGCGGTCAGGGAACTCTCCATCGAGGAACTTAAGGCCCTTATTGAAGGGGTTGTAGAGGAGAAGCCCCGTGAAATGTTAGGAGATCCTGACGAAGGCTTGGCCCTACGTCCCGACATTGAAGAACGACTGGTCAAGAGCTTGGACCAACCAAAAGAATCTCGCCAAACCGTCTCTGCCGCCGAGGTTGCCCGCCGTCTGGGGCTGGACTGGTAAATGTACTGGGTCGAACTCCTCCCCCAAGCCATTGATGGCCTGCATGTCATTCCGAGCGCAACGTCTCGCTCTGCGCTGAGGTGGATCGGAGCTCAAAGCAGGCCCGAGGGTAGGTGGAAGAAAGAACCAGAGCAAGATTCCTCGCGGAGTTTACCCTGAGCGGGCAGAGCGAGATCCTTCGCTGCGCTCAGGATGACAGCGAAGGGCTCGGAATGACATCTACCCAGGGGCGAGCGAGACGCGTGCTACGGAGCCCTGACACCTGAAACCTGCCTTTACTTGTCCCACTCCGTGTGGAACTTCCCTTCCTTGTCGATGCGACGGTAGGTATGTGCGCCGAAGTAGTCGCGTTGGGCCTGGAGGAGGTTGGCAGGCAGGCGCTTGGAGCGGTAGCCGTCGATATAAGCCAGCGTGTTGCTCAATGCCGGAACCGGCGTGCCGAAGTCGGTTGCCATCTTCACGACTCTGCGCAGACTGCCGCCTGTTTTGTTAAGCAATTTGCTGACATACGGCGCCAGCATCAAGTTCTTCAAGTCAGGCTGGGACTGGAAAGCGGCGCGGATGGGATCGAGCAGCTTGGAGCGAATGATGCATCCGCCCTTCCAGATGCGCGCGATTTCCTCGAACTTCAAGTTGTACTTGTACTCTTGCGAGGCGATTCGCAGTTGCTCAAAACCTTGCGTGTAGCAGCCGATGACCGTGATCTTATAGGCCTCGCGCACGCGGGTGATGAGCTGCTTCTTATCGCCGGAGAATTGTTTGCTCGGGCCGCGCAGAATCTCGGATGCCGCAATGCGCTCCTCTTTAGCTCCCGAGATGATTCGCGCGATCACGGCAGCCGTCAGAGTGGGGACGGGTGCGCCCAAATCCAGGGCATCCTGCGCGGTCCATTTGCCGGTACCCTTCTGCTCGGCGGTATCCAGAACGAGGTCCACGAGCGGTAGGTTGGTTTCGGGGTCAATCTTCCCGAGGACGACGATACTGATCTCCAGAAGGAAGGAGCCCAGGTCGCCGCTGTTCCATTCCGTGAAGAGGTCGCGAATCTCCAGCCCGGAAAGCCCGAGAACATTCTTGAAGACGTCATAAGCTTCGCAGATGGTCTGCATGATGCCATACTCAATGCCGTTGTGGACCATCTTCACGTAGTGGCCCGCGCCGCCGGGACCTAGATAGGTGCAGCAAGCGCCGTCGCTGGTCTGGGCGGCCATCTTTGTCAGAAGAGGTTCAAGGTGGTGATAAGACTCCTCGAACCCACCGGGCATCAGGGAGGGCCCGTGCAAGGCGCCTTCTTCCCCGCCACTAACGCCCATGCCAAAGAAGCGCAGACCGGAGGCTTCCAGTTCCCGCGCGCGCCGCTCCGTGTCCTTGAAGTAAGAGTTGCCGCCGTCGATCAGGATGTCCTCAGGGGTCAAGTAAGGCTTCAAAGTCTCAATGACGGAATCAACCGGCTTGCCGGCCGGAACCATCATCCAGATGCGGCGGGGAGTTTCCAGCGCGTCCACGAACGCCTGCCATGACCGAGTGGTCTGAATAATGCCCCCCGTTTCCTCTCCGACCTTCTGCGATTTCTCCATGTCCAGGTCGAAACCCGCCACCGAAAAGCCTTTGCTATGGGCATTCAGGGCCAGGCTTTTTCCCATCACGCCAAGCCCGATTATTCCAAGATGTCGTTTGTCCACTGTCGCCTCCTGAAATGCAAGCTGTAAGAATAAAGGATAGCAGAACCTGGGCCTTCGCGTGCGGGATGGTTGAGACCCGTCGAGAGTCGAAGGTCGAGAGTCAAAACCTGGTGGTGTCATTTGGAATGGCATCCGGTACGAAACGCCGGTCATTCCCGAGAAAGCGGGAATCCAGTCCGTAGACAGCGCATTTCCGAAGGTTTGCGGAGTGGATTCCCGCTTTCGCGGGAATGACTGCGACTTGCAGCGCCCATGTCTCGCAAATGACTCCAGTACCGAGAGAATCTGTTCAGGGTATCCGGCCATGTGGCAAAGTTATATAATGGCGGTTCGCCCTGAGTCCAACCGAATGATCCTGGCATCTAAATATGTTGCAGGGCAACGAACGGGCCCTAGGATTTAGATTGTTCTTGGCCAGGGTTGGACCCAGCTTCATTTATAATCAGGAGGACTAATCCCTTGGATAGTAATGCCGCAGTGAGTCCAGAAAGCAAGTCATGCGACCCAACGCAACTCGATCAACTGTCTATTAACACCATTCGGTTTCTTGCCGTAGATGGAGTCCAGAAGGCAAACTCCGGTCATCCCGGAATGCCCATGGGCGCCGCGCCCATGGCCTACGTGCTCTGGACGCGTTTCATGCAATACGATCCCCTCAAACCTGGTTGGCCCAATCGGGACCGGTTCGTCCTTTCCGCCGGGCACGGCTCGATGCTTTTGTACAGTCTTCTTCACTTGACCGGATATGACCTCCCGCTCTCAGAGCTTCAGCAGTTCCGCCAATGGGGAAGCAGGACTCCTGGCCATCCTGAATACCGACTGGCAGAAGGCATTGAGACCACCACCGGGCCTTTGGGCCAGGGATTCGGGACCGGTGTAGGCATGGCCATCGCGCAAAAGTACCTCGCGGCGCATTTTAACCGCCCTGAACACGACATCTTAAATTATGAGATTTATGGCATCGTCAGCGACGGCGATTTGATGGAAGGGGTTGCCTCGGAGGCAGCTTCGCTGGCCGGCCACCTGGGGCTCAACAACCTCATCTACTTCTATGATGACAACCACATCTCGATTGAAGGCTCGACGCACCTGGCGTTCACTGAGGATCGTGCCACGCGTTTCGAGGCCTACGGCTGGTTCGTGCAGAAGTTACCGGACGGCAACGATCTGGAGGCGATTGATGGCGCCATTCGCGCGGCGCAGGCAGAAAAGGAGAGGCCCTCCATCATCATGATCCGAACGCACATCGGCTACGGCAGCCCCAACAAGCAGGACACGGCGGAGGCGCATGGCAGTCCGTTGGGTGAAGAAGAGGTGAAGTTGACCAAGCAGAATTTGGGCTGGCCTCTGGAGCCGAAGTTCTACATCTCAGAGGAAGCGCTTGCCCATTTTCGCAAAGCCATCGAGCGCGGTGAGAAGGCTGAAGCCGCATGGCAAACGCGACTGGCGGAGTACCGAAAGGCTTATCCGGAGCTCGCGGCGGAGTGGGATCGCTTCGTCAAGGGCGACCTCCCCGAGGGTTGGACCGCCAAGCTTCCCACATTCAGCTCCGCTGAAAAACCCATGGCTACCCGCCAAGCTTCCGGGAAAGTCCTGAATGCAATCTCGCCTATCCTGCCCACCCTCCTGGGTGGGTCGGCCGACCTGGCTCCCTCGACGAATACGCTGATTAAGGGAGAGGGAGACTTTAGCAAGGGGAATTATGGGGCGCGTAATTTCCACTTTGGGGTACGCGAACATGGCATGGGCGCAATCGTCAATGGCATGGCGCTCAGCGGGCTTATCCCTTATGGCGCGACGTTCTTCGTCTTCTCAGATTATCTGCGGCCCGCTTTGCGTCTGGCGGCGCTGATGGAAGTTCATTCCATCTTCGTCTTCACGCACGACAGTATCTTCCTCGGCGAAGACGGGCCCACTCACCAGCCCATTGAGCACTTGCCGGCGTTACGTGCCATCCCTAACCTGAGCGTGATTCGGCCTGCCGACGCGAACGAGACGGTGGCGGCATGGCGGGTGGCGATTGAGCATCGCAGTGGGCCGGTGGCGCTGTGCCTGACCCGTCAAGGGTTGCCCATCATGGATCGCAGTAAGTATGGAGCGGCGGAAGGCCTAGCCAGAGGTGCTTATGTGCTGGCGGATGCCCAAGGGAAGACTCCGGAGATCATCCTGATTGCTTCGGGCTCCGAAGTGGCCTCGGCTCTTGAGGCTTACGAAAAGCTGACGGGAGAGGGAGTTGTAGCGCGGCTGGTGAGCATGCCCTCGTGGGACCTTTTCGAGAAACAGCCGCAATCTTATCGCGACGAGGTTCTGCCGCCGGAAGTGACGGCGCGGCTGGCCATTGAGGCTGCGTCACCGTTCGGTTGGGACCGCTATATCGGAACAAAGGGCGATGTGATCGGCATGAAGCGGTTTGGGGCGTCGGCTCCGGCTAAGGTGCTGGCGGAGAAATTCGGATTTACCGCGGCAAATATTGTGCGGCGCGCCCATGAGTTGCTGGGCCGTGGAGCGGTGACGAGTGACGAGCAGAAGGGCGGGAGAACGGGGGGCTAGGGACAGCGTGCTGGGGGCTGGGGGAAACGGAGGGCGGCTGATCGCTAGACCCGGCGTGGCCAGACAACGGAGCGCTGACGAAAAGAAAGGCACAAGGCGGTAGGTGAGGTGAATCCAGAATCCAAAATCCAAAATCTAAAATCCAAAATCCTCTGCGGGAGGGGATTCGGATTCACCGGACTCCCGAACCGTGCGCCATGGTGATCTTTGGGGCTTCCGGCGACCTGACGAAAAGAAAGCTTATCCCCGCGCTTTTCTACCTATCGCGCGAGCGCATGTTGCCTGCCGGGTTTTCCGTCATTGGGTGTGCTCGGACGCCAGCCACGGACGAGAGCTTTCGGGAGGAAATGGGCCAGGCGGTTAAGAAGTATTTGAAGCTCTCCGCCGAGAGCGAGGCATTGGTGGAGAGCTTCGGCAAGAGCATCTATTACATCGCCGATGACTTCAGCGACCCAGCGGCTTACGACCAACTGAAGACCCTGCTGGATCGGCTTGACCGGGAACGGGGCACCTCCGGTAACCGTCTCTTCTACCTTGCCACGCCGCCCAGTTTTTTCCCCGTTATCGTGAAGCACCTTGGGGCGGTGGGTCTGGCCAATCCGAAGTTCCCTGGAAAGTCCTGGACGCGAATCATCATCGAGAAGCCTTTCGGGCGGGACCTTTCCAGTGCCAGGGAATTGAACCAAGTTGTGACGGAGGTTTTCAAGGAAGAGCAGGTATACCGCATCGACCATTATCTGGGGAAGGAGACCGTCCAGAACCTCTTAGTGTTTCGCTATGCCAACGGGATTTTCGAACCGTTCTGGAACCGGCGCTACATTGACCACGTCCAGCTCGCGGTGGCCGAAGACCTGGGAGTGGAGAACCGTGGTTCTTATTACGAAGAAGCGGGCCTGGCGCGCGATATGATCCAAAACCATGTCCTGCAACTCCTCAGCCTGGTGGCCATGGAACCTCCGTCTACCTTCGATGCTACTTCCGTGCGCGATGAGAAAGCTAAGCTGCTGCGCGCCATACGGCCTCTGGCGATTGACCGGATGGACGAGTTCGCTGTGCGGGGCCAATACGTGGAGGGCTGGGTGGGTGGAAAGAAGGTCCCGGCTTACCGCGCGGAGCCGAAGGTTTCTCCCACTTCGACCACGGAAACTTATGCCGCCCTCAAGTTCTACATTGACAACTGGCGCTGGGCAGATGTTCCCTTCTACCTGAGGTCCGGCAAGCGGCTGGCGAAGCACATTTCAGAGATTTCTATCCAGTTCCGCCGCGTGCCTCACCTGCTTTTCAGAGGCGCGGGAGCGGACGGCATCGAGCCAAACGTGCTCTCGGTTCACATTCAGCCGAACGAGGGGATTTCGCTGAAATTCTGCGCGAAACTCCCCGGCGCCACGATGCAAATCCGTCCGGTCCAGATGGAGTTTCGATACGGTGAATCATTCGGCGCGCCGCCACCCACTGCCTACGAGACCCTGCTGCTGGACTGCATGTTGGATGACGCTACGCTGTTCAACCGCAGCGATGCGGTAGAGCTTTCCTGGGAATTGGTGGACCCGATCCTCAGCCATTGGCGAGAGCAAGGACCAAAGGGACTCGCTCCCTACCAAGCCGGGTCATGGGGACCAGCCGAAGCCGATGCCTTGATCGAACGAGACGGCCGCAATTGGCACAGGCTGTGAAGAAGGCAGAAATCAGAAAGTAGAAAGCAGAAGGCAGTTACCAGCTTCAAATTTCAAATTTCTGATTTTGAGCAGAGGGCAGAAGTCAGAAAGTAGGAGGCAGAAGGCAGAAGAGAGAGAGCGCAAAGTCCTTTGCTGCGAGGGACCACCGCGAAAAGCAGTTGGCAGCAGAAGGCAGAAGGTACTGGGCAGTGAGGTAGGGGAATTGAATTGGCCCTTCAGGTTTTCGGTTCTGAGTTATGGTACCGGCGGTCAGCCATCAAGTTTCCAATTTCCAGTTTCTAGTTTCCAGTTTCTGATTTCTAATTTCTGATTTCTAGTTTTTAGGAGTGGCTCTTGGCAGGAACAATCGAACCGATCGGGTTGGGCGAGCCCCGGGCGGCAGACGTGGCTGACCTGGAAGCCGAGCTCTCAGCTCTGTGGCGGTCGGCGGCTGAAGATTCCGCTGCCAAGAATGTCGTGACCCGTGCCTGCACGTTGACTCTGCTCATTTATGTGGAGAGCGATGAGGCGGCGGACGAGGTGAACAACCTGGTTGCCGAGGTGACGCGCCAGAACCCTTGCCGGGCGATTATCATGATGCTGGAACCGGAGGCCTCTCCCTCGGGGCTCGAGGCCTGGGTTTCCGCGCATTGCCACCTGCCGGTGGCGGGCGAAAAACAGGTGTGCAGCGAGCAGATTACCATTCGCGCTCGGGGTGAGGCGGGGCAGGGGTTGGCCAGCGTGGTTCTGCCTTTGACGGTCTCCGGATTGCCGATTTTCCTTTGGTGGCGGGCCGGCGATTTTTCGACGCCTCCCTATTTCGACCAGATCCTCCGCCTTACGCAGCACGTCATCGTGGACACGGCGCGGTTTTCGCCCAGCGGGAGGCATTTGCAGGATCTGGCCGCGTGGCTTCATAAGTTCTCGGGGAGGATTCAGTTGACTGACCTGAACTGGAGCCGCATCACTCCCTGGCGCGAGCTTATTGCCCAATGTTTTGATTCGCCCGATAGACGGCCCTACCTGGACCGCCTCTCGGAGGTAAGGATTGAATACGAGCAGGATTCCGCGCGCCTGGTAACGCAGCGCGCGCAGGCCCTGTTGCTGACGGGCTGGCTGGCCAGCCGCTTGGGGTGGGAATTTCTGATGTCCGAAAGGCGGGAAGAGGCCCAGCCTCGCACTTTCTATTTCAAGTCCGCGGGCGGCAGGGTGAAAGTGGAGCGAAACCTGAAAAGAGTTGACAACGCCTGTGGTGTTTGTTTCACCATGGAGCTGAGATCGGAAGGGCCTTCTGCCGCCAGATTCTCCTTCTCGCGCGGGTCGGATGGGAAAGTGGTGAAGACCTCGGCCGAAGTGCCAGGCTCGCTGCCCATTGGGCGCTCGGTGCGTTTGGAAGTTCTGAATGAAGTTGAGATATTGAATGAAGAACTGAAATTGGGAGTTCGGGACCGGGGTTACGAAGAGGCCCTGAGTGTAGTGGCGCGCATGATCGCCTCGTGATGCTCGGGTATTGGTGTCATTTAGGATGAGATCCCTTTCCAAACGCCGGTCATTCCCGCGAACGCGGGAATCCAGTCCGTCGACAGCGCATTTCCGAAGGTTTGCGGAGTAGATTCTCGCATTCGCGGGAATGACTGCGACTCGCAACGCCCATGCTTGGCAAATGACACCAGAGCCGCAGCCGGCCCGGCGTTGCAAGAGGATGGACAATTGGGGGAGAAGGAGAATTCCGTCCATGGCCAAAGACGAAGTGAAGGTTTTTTCCAGCCTTGAGGAGATGAGTTGGGCGGCGGTGTGCGCTTTTGAAGACCTGTCGCGCCTCAAGGCCGTCGAGAACAAGACTTTCTCCGCCGCGCTTTCCGGCGGATTGACACCTCGCTTGTTCTATCAAATCCTGGGAAGCCCGGCCCTTGCCGAACGCATTCGATGGAAGAATATTCATCTGTTCCAGGTGGATGAACGCTGCGTTCCACCCGACCACCCTGACAGCAACTATCGGATGATCCGTGAAGCCCTCCTGGATAACGCCGATATTCCGGCCGAGAACTTTCATCGCATGCAGGCCGAAGAGGCGGACCTCGACCAAGCCGCGCGAGACTATGCCCATGAACTTGCCCGTGTCCTTCAACCCCAAGACGGCGACTGGCCGCGTTTGGATATGGTATTTCTTGGCATGGGCCCGGATGGGCACACCGCTTCGCTTTTCCCGGGGACTGCGGCCTTGGAAGAGCAGACCGTGTGGGTTCGGCCCAATAACGTTGAGAGACTCGGATTGCGCCGTCTGACCATGACTTTTCCGGCGCTGAATGCCGCCGCCCATGAGATTTTCATGGTGGCGGGAGCTGATAAGGCGGAAGCCCTGCGCAAGGTACTGGAAGGACCTCCAGGGCAGTTCCCGGCACAAAGGGTCCAACCGTTAAGCGGGACCTTGAGCTGGTTCCTGGACGAAGCGGCGGCGAGGAAGCTCAGTCCTGCTACAAGAGGTGAGCGGTGACCAAGATAGCGCCGTCTATACTTTCAGCGGATTTCACGCGACTGGGCGAGCAGGTCCAGGCGCTGGAGGCCGCAGGAGTGGACCGATTTCAGGTGGACGTGATGGACGGCCGCTTTGTGCCCAATATCACCTTCGGCGCGCTGGCAATTGAAAGCCTGCGCCCCCTGACCCGCCTGGTGATCGAGGCTCACCTGATGGTCGAGCCGCCGGAAGATTTCATCGAGCGGTTCGCCAAGGCCGGGGCGGATACCATCATCGTCCACCAGGAGGCGACGCCGCACCTGCACCGCGCCATCCAGCAAATCCACCACTTCGGGAAGAAAGCCGGCGTGGCCATCAACCCATCAACTCCGGCGAGCACGCTCTCTGAAATCCTGGGGAGTGTGCAAATGGTTTTGGTGATGACGGTCAATCCGGGATTCGGCGGCCAGGATTTCATCCCCGAAACGCTCAGCAAGATCCGTCAAGTCCGCAACGCCATCCAGGACCGCGGCCTCGATTGCGAGATCGAAGTGGATGGCGGCATCAACCACCAGACCGCGCGGTTGGCGGTGGAGGCTGGCGCCAACGTGTTGGTGGCCGGCTCGGCGGTTTTTGATTCGAAGGAAGGCATTTCCGCCGCCATCCAAGGCCTGCTTGAAAGCTGCGCACCCGCGTAGGACAGAGTTACCTTCGAACGTCACGGATTTCGGATGTGCTGGGTCGTTGTGAAGAGGTACAGGTATGTCATAGGGCCTCTGCACCGCTAGAAGGGCCTCAAAGGAAGTGTTGTAGTAAGTGAGAAGGACGGTGCGGGGTGGTGCCGGTCGGTTGTTGGGCCGGAAGGGGTTACACCTTACTTTTCGTATAGCGCAACAGCCGCTATATCGTCTTAGCCTGCTCTCGCACCCGAGAGAAGCAGGTTCGATGCGCGTTCTTCCTCAAGGCCTATGCGGTAAGCGTATATAAGTGCTTCAGCGATTTTCTCCGACCCACAAAAGGATACACGAGGCCCGCGCTGCGTCGTGAAAGATGGTCTGGTGAGCCACACGGAAACTTGAGTCCTTTTCCGGTACGTTTCCGGTATTAGTGTTACGTGAGAAGCGTGGGAAATTGCTGCTGGAAATCTCGAGTCGCAACTGATGGCCTTTCAAGAATACGTTGGATGTGCTCCCTGCGTCCACGACGAAACTATAAACCTTACCCGGCTCAAGAAGCTCCGGGCGCTCGGTCGATTTGTGAAAACGGGAACGCAGAATTCCATCCGTTAGGTTCATTGCGAAACCGTTCGGCGCGATGTCCACGAGTTTTGCTGTCCAATCGGTGTCCCGCGCGGTGGTTGAGGCGAAGAGGTGAACCTCGACGGGGCCCATGACCTCAAGAGCAGATTCGAGGGGAGGGGTCGAGTACACCAGCACATCGTCTCGGCTTTCGATTTCCCGCTGGTCCATCGCTCCCCAGGGCATTAGCAAGGGATTGCAGCAAGTTCCGCCGCCGTGGGTGGGCACGGGGTTTGAAGGGTCGTAATCAAAGCGGTCGGGGGGCTCCTCAAGCGGTTCCATATTCGACAGCGTCCCGTCGCCGACCGCGGTCTTTGCCTTGCTCTGACTGTGGAGAAAGAAGCGTGTCGGTTTTACTTGGGCGGGGGGCCAGGTCTTTTCGGACCGCCACTGGTTGGCTCCCATCATGAACACTTCTACGGGCGGATCATTTTCTGCGCCGTTCTGCTCGCCCTTGATGTAGTGGTCGAGCCAGCGCAGCTCCTTGGCGCGGATGTCTATGGCCGACTCTTTTCCAAAATCGACCTCGCCTACCTTGGGCCCGAACACTCCGTGTGCCCACGGACCGATGACGAGGCGTTGAGCCTCGCGGGTGCCTTCCGGAGCCTCGCGGGTCATTCTTTCAAAATTCTCGATCGTTCCCTGCTGGAAGAGATCGAACCACCCGCCTACATGGAACACCGGGACCGCCAGCTTGGAATAGATCTCGCGCCAACTCAAGCCCATCCAGTACGCGTCGCGTGAAGCGTGCTCGACCCAATCCCGATAGAATCCGGGCTCGAAACCTCCTGCTGCTGCAGCCAGTTCAACCGGAAGATGACGAAAGAGCTCCGGCCAAGACACGAGGTTCATCTCCTCCAACAAGCGCGCGTGGCGACCCGTCCCCATCGACCAGGTCAGCGCCGTACCGTACAGAAAAGCCCCGCCATTATGAAGCGCGTTGTCATAGAGGTCCGAAGGGCAGACGAAGCTGACCATGGCGGCCAAGTGCGAACTCCTTCGTGTGGCGGCGAGCCATTGGTCGATTGCCATATAGGAGCCGCCCATCGTCACGACTTTGCCGTTCGACCAGGGCTGGAGGGCAGCCCACTCGATCGTGTCGTAACCATCGTTTGCTTCGTGGGAAAAGGCGTACCATTCGCCATCCGATTCGAATCGTCCGCGCGCGTCTTGGACGACCACGGCAAACCCATGCTGGGCGAAGAAGACAGCTTCCTCCCGATGTCCTTCTTTGCCGTAAGGCGTTCGGATCAAGATCGCCGGCCACTTGCCTTCTTTCGCGGGAAGAAATACGTCCGCAGCTAGCCTGACGCCATCACGCATACGGACAGGCACATCGAACTCCCAATGAAGCCCCGATGGCTTGTTTTCCGCCACCAAGCCCCCGCAAGCAAGCGCCATGAAGGTTAAGGCTAGAAGCATGTATCGCATATGTGCCTTCCAGTTATTCTATGAGTATGTTCTCGGCTAAGGGTCGAGTTGAGACGAAGCCACGATTCAGTCATCGGAGGTACCAGTTGCACGGCTGTTGGGGGAAGGAAGCTTTGGCGGGACTTACTTCGCCTATCGTCCTCCTCCCCCCTGCTGCATTCTGATGCACACTCGACGCAGATCTCTAACCAAGCACCCACGAATTAGAACAGTAGTTTAAGCGCGAATTGTATTTGACGCGGGAAATTCTCCTGGTCTGAGATGACACCCGCGGCCGGCGAGCCGATAGTGGTATTGGGTAAGCCGAACCACGGATGGTTTAATGAATTGAACGCCTCAAAGCGGAATTGCAGTGTGACCCTTTCCGAAATAGTCGTGTCTTTGTCCAGAGCCAAGTCCAAATTGGCTTGGGCAGGACCTCGCAGCCAGGAAAGGGTCCGCGCTGTGTTTCCGTAGGTATAAGGAGCTGGAATGCTGAAGGCGTTAGGGTTGAACCATTCGTTCACCTTGCTCGATGCGGATCCGCCGATGTATGGACTCGTGCCGTCGAAGTTAGGAAATTGGGTGCCACTGTAATTATTCAACGTGTCGGTCGCAGTAGTGAGGGCAAGCGGAACACCACTCTGGAGAGTGAGGATGCCGCCCAGTTGCCAGCCGCCCACCACTTTCCCAAAAGGTCCTCCGCTGTTCAGGAACCGGCGCTTTGGCCCGAAGGGCAAATGATACAATCCGTTAAGCATAAGATTATGGGGCGTATCCCAGACCGCAGGTGCCCAAGAACCGCTACGATTATCCCAATCCTGGATTTGAAAGGTGGAAAACTCCCCACCCGGGAATCCAGCCTCTGACGGACTCACGTTGTCCATGGTCTTTGAGTAAGTATAAGCTGCCTGCAAGGCGAATCCATTTGAGAATCGGTGTTCCACGTTCAATTCGAGGGAGTGATAACCCGATGCGCCGAAGGCGTCCTGGCCCGAAGTAACTCCCGTGAACTGAGGATAAGGAAGCAAGAGTTGGCTCGCCACTACCGTGGAACCGCTCAGGGAGCTCCCGGAGATCTTGCCGTAAAATGGATTGGGGACCAGATTGCTCAGCGCGCTCCCCATGCTCAAGTATTTGTCCGGGAGCTGATTGTAATTCATGTCTCCGGAGAGGTGTATCCCTCTGCTTCCCGCGTAGGCGAGGTGTAAAACGGAGTTGCCGGGGAGGATCCGCTCAATGCCGAAATTCCAAGCCATCGCATAGGGGGTTGGCCTGGTACGAGGCATCCCCACAACGCTCTGGCCCAGGAGAGTCGCCAGACCTAAACTGCTGCCCGAAGCAGACAGAAAGCCGTAAGGGTACGGGTTGGATAACAGATTGAGTGGATGGATGTAGTCCAAAGTGCTAATCCACGGTGTCCACTGCACGAAACCGGAGTTGGGTGTTGTAGCTGTTCCGCCGTTTTGGATGGGCGCCGTGAAAAGCCCAAAGCCCCCACGAACCACCGTGCTGTCATTGAGCTCGTAGGCAAGTCCGAAACGGGGCGCTAGGTGAGTCCAATCCCCATTGAATTGGCCTCGAGGGAGACCGTTAACGCCTGGGAACTCCAAGCCGCCAACCAAGTTAAGCCCGGGGACCTGCAAGGGGGATGGGGCCGTGAAGTTGAAATCGCTAAGGTGGTTCCAGCGGTCCGTCCAGGGCTTTTGGTAGTCATATCGTATTCCCAGGTTCAGGCTGAGCTTTCGGGTTGCCTTCCAATCGTCCTGGAAATAAAGGCCCCAGTAATCATAAAGCAGGTCTTGGCCAGTACCGCCGCTTAGGACTTGCCCACCCAGCGCCGCTCCCGTTAGGAAGGATGCAAAGCCGGAACCAGCTGTGGGGCTCGCGACGAACGGGTTCGGGCCCTCTGTGAACAAAGGACCGAACACAAGAAACTGATACGCCATGTTGTAAATCTCACTGTTGAAGACATTCGAGCCGAACTCGCCTCCGAACTTGAAGGTGTGTGCTCCTTTGACGTAGGTGAAATTCGCGATATTAGCCAGGTCTTGAACGGAGTTGCGGCCGTAAAGGCAGCCCCCGATGAATCCTCCACTTAACCCGTTGTCAGGAATACCGATGGTTGCACCCATCCCCTCGACAGTGATATTCGGGAAACAAGGTTGCAGCGCTGGTTGCAGTTGTTTGAGGTACGAAGGGAATCCTAGCTGGGTCGGGTCAAAGTTGTTCCCGGGGCCTCTCCTTAGGAGGGAGTACCGAATGAAGCTGGAAGTCAACTCCATCACAAGATCGGGACGGAGGGGATTCACGTAGTGCAGCACGGCATAGCGTTCATTCAACTGGTCGTCGCCATAGGTTGGAGATGAGGCTGCCAGTTGCGGTCCGAAGATCGAGGGCCTGGTTACGGGCGTGTTGTTGATGACGAAAGTAAAGGACAACCTTTGGTTTTGCGTGACGGCCTGATCGATGCGAAACAATCCCGTGTCCTTGTCAACGGTTGAGGCGTAGCTCGAAGAGAAGTTATTCACTCCCGTGGTCGGATTGCCCGGGATATTGGGGAGCGGGACCCAATTCACCAAATTTGCTGCCACCGGGTCGATCAAAGCCTGAGGAATTTTATTGCCCGGAAAGGGCGTGCGGAAGAAATCCGTCGAAAAAGGGTTGTAGATGGTAACGAGCTGCCCACTAGAACTGTAGGTATCAGAAAAATCCCCGGCCCGCTGAGCCAAAGTCGGCATGGTTCCGAGGGCGTTGAGGCTGCGATCCCAGCGCAAGCCTTCATAGGAAACGAAGAAGAAAGTGCGGTCTTTGCCATCATACAAATGAGGGATAGACAACGGTCCGCCAATCGTTCCTCCAAACTGGTTGAACCGGTATGGAGGGATGGGCTGCCCGGCACTGTTCAGAAAGAAATCGTTCGCATCCAAGGCGTTGTTGCGGAGGAATTCATAGATATCGCCGTGATATTGGTTTGTACCGCCTTTTGTTACAACGTTGACTACCCCACCCGCCGCATTCGAGAACTCAGCGCTGTGATTGTTTGTCTGGACCTTATATTCCTGCACGCTATCCATGGGCGGAAAAATGCCCGGCCCATTGAATCCGGGTTCGGCGACGTGGCCACCATCCATGATGAAGGTGTTCTGGTTCGGACGTGCACCGTTGATCGAGACGAACTGGTCGTTGTACATGCCATATGCGACCTGCGTAAACCCATATGGAGCTCGGACGCCGGGAACCAGCGCAGCGAAACCGAAGCTATTCCGCCCGTTTATGGGCAGTTCCGTAATCTGCGTGTTTGAAACGACTTCTCCAAGCGATGAGGTGCTGGTCTGGAGCAACGGGAGCGAGGTGGTTACGGTGAGCGACTGCGTAGTCGCCCCAACATGAAGATCGACGTCGACCGTCGCAGCAAGCCCAACGTCAATCTGCACATTCTCTCGCACAAACTTCTCGAAGCCTGTCATTACCGCTTCGATGCGATACGTTGCGGGAGGCAGAAAAGGGAAATGGTAATAGCCAGTGCTGTTCGTAGTCGTCGTGCGGCTCAAATTAGTTGCCACCTGAATGGCGGTGACCGTTGCACCGGGCACGACGGCGCCCGAGGGGTCACGAACGGCTCCCGCAATGGATCCTGTGCCAGTTTGGCCAGGAGCTTGTCCCGCCAGGCAAACCATCAAAATGGTTAAACATATGAGATGGATGAGGGCGGGAGGCCGCCATCTTTCAAGTCTTTGGTAATTCAAACAATCGGATTGATTCAGGCTGCGCGCTGTGATCATTGTCTAACCTCCTGCAAGTCTCCTTGATGGAATTTGACTTCGTCCTATGCTTTTTAAACGTTTCGATTGAGCCCGACCTCGGTTTAGGCTTGACCCTTGACCCGAGAGCCGCTCCGCAGCACCAATTGGCTCGCTTGCGCGCTGCACTTGGGCCCATCAGGCATTCACGAAATCCCCCTCAGCATAATAGGCTGTACTCTTCGCCACGATCCAATCCGGTGATTGATAACATAGCCAAAAAGCTTTGTCAATGGGAATTTGAAAGGATTAGAATACGACGAAATATTAGTCTTAGAGAATCGCTCTCCCTAAATCTTGCCCATATGCACTTGGGTCAGGCATTGCCTTTAGATATGCTTGCAAAAGTGCCGAATGCGTTAGATTGAGGGGCGGAAAGCCCGCCGGTCTGTGCCTCCTGAATTCTCATTTCGTAACGGTTCATTTTGTCTTGAAATTGTCGAGGTCACATGTGATAAAATGATTCCCTTCAAATTACCTTCGCTACGGGGAAGGCGGGTTCTGAAGATAAAGCACGGAGGTTATGCGTTGCAGACGATTCGTGATGTCGCACGACTGGCAGAGGTTTCGGTGGCTACAGCCTCGGCGGTAATCAATAAGAAAGGTACCGTCAGCCCCAAGCTCACGCAGCGTGTCCTAAGCGCAATGGAGGCATTGGATTATCATCCTGACCAAATAGCGCGCAGTCTCAAAGTCCGCCAAACTCAAACCATCGGAATAGTCGTACCTGATGTCACCAACCCGTTTTTCACCGACGTCATAAGGGGGGTCGAGAACGAGGCTCGGGCCCATGGCTACTCGCTAATCCTCTGCGACTCGAATGAAGACCCGGCCCTGGAACAGACCAATCTCAACACGCTTTTTGCTCGTCGCGTAGATGGCGTATTGCTCGCTCCCACGGAGCCGCATGCCGCCCAGGATCGCCTTACTCTCCGACGCTTTCCTCTGGTTTTCTTCGATCGGGTTTCGCCCGGCTTTACAGGTTCCGCCGTGGTGACGGACAACCTCGGGGCGGCTTATGATGGCACCCGCCATCTGATTGGTTTGGGGCACGAGCGCCTCGCCATCATTACGGGTCGGCTCAACCTGTCGAATGGTCTGGACCGCTTGGAGGGTTTCCGGAAAGCCTTGCAGCAGGCAGGTCTCCCTCTCCACGATGAGTATTTGCAGCGGGGTGATTTCCAGTTGGAGAGTGGGTACAGTTGTGGTTTGAAACTGCTACAGCTTGCCGTCCCTCCCACGGCCATCTTCTGCTGCAATAACCAAATGACGCTCGGCCTGATGCGCGCCTTGTGCGAGCTGCGCGTTCCATGTCCCGACCGAGTCAGTGTCCTGGGGTTCGACGATTTTGATTGGGCAGCAAATTTCAGCCCCCGCCTGACCACCGTCGCCCAGCCCACCTTAGAAATGGGGAAGCGGGCCGTGCAGATCTTACTACGGAAGATGAAATCCTTTAGGGGGCAGGTGGGCGGCGACGAAGAGAAGGTCGTTGTGCTCAAGGCCGAACTGCGCGTGCGCGACTCGACGGCCGCACCTTATTCTGCCTGATCGTGAGTCTGATCAGGGCCCAGGCAGCATTCAAGAACTAACGGGGTGGCAGGCGTGAGAGCGAGCGTATGGATGGCAAGAGGTGTGCGGCATCTGGCGGAAGATGCAGTACGGCCGCAGCACGGCGAAGAAGGCTGTGCGATTTCAGCTTGAGGAGACCCGGGTACAGATTTTTCGATTGGAAGCTTGCCGTCGTGAATTTAATTGTCCCACCTACTGGATGTGGTGATTCCTCACCATACTCACGCATTCATAGTCGTATGGGGGTGTACAAATGCCTAAGAAGACAAAGAACGGGAAGCTGGAGAGGCGCGAATTCCTGAAGAAAGTGGCGGCTGGCGGAGCATTGGCCGGCAGCGTTCGAGGGATGGCAGGGGAAGAGCCACATCCTTCCGCACGCCGGGCAGCGGCCGCAGAGAAGCCAGCTTCGGGGCCGCCCAGTGCGGGCAGTCGCATCACCTTTCCACGCACCTTCAGCGGCCGTAATCTGAAGATGATTGCCTTCCCACTGGGTGGAATCGGCACGGGTACGATCTCGCTGGGTGGCCGAGGGCAGTTGCGGGATTGGGAGATCTTCAACCAGCCGGACAAGGGAAATACGCTTGACTACTGTTTCCCTGCCATCTGGGCACAGGCGGAAGGAAAGAAGCCGGTGGCTCGGGTCCTGGAAGCGCGGATCGAGCCGCCCTACGAAGGGCCGAGTGGGCTGGGGTCGAACAACGTGCCTGGCCTGCCGCGCCTTGCTTCCGCCAAGTTTGCCGGCGCTTATCCATTTGCGCGCCTCGAATTCGAGGACAAGAAGCTGCCCATCCTCGTCAACCTGGAAGCATTCAATCCTCTTGTGCCTTTGGATGTTGAGGCGTCCGGTTTGCCCATCGCCGTACTTCGTTACCGGCTGAAAAATCCGGCCGCTGCGGCTGTGAAGGTGGGTATCGCATTCAGCCTTCAAAACCCCGTGGGAAATGAAGGGAAACAGGCCAACTTTCGCCAGGCTGAAGGCGTCGCCGGCTTGTTCATGGATAACCCCTTTTTGCCCGCGACTAATCCGATGAAAGGCTCGATGTTCCTGGGCGTGCTAGGCGCGCCGGAAGCAAGCATTTCATACCTGCGCGGGTGGAAAAGGACGCAGTGGTGGGATGGGCCGTTGACCTTCTGGGACGACTTCACGGATGACGGCGCTCTGACCAACGACTCGCCCGCCGTGAGCCCGGTGGGTTCGCTTGCCGTCACGCAATCGCTGCCTGCGGGCGGCGAGACCTCCGTGACCTTTCTGCTTGCCTGGCATTTCCCCAACCGCACGCCTGATCGTTGCGGATGGGAGGCCGCGGCGGCAGAGGACAAGACCACGGTGGTAGGCAACTATTATTGCCAGCGATTCACGGACGCCTGGGAAGTGGCTCGGCACGCGGCGCGGGAGCTTCCTTCGCTCGAGGAGCGCAGCCGCCACTTCGCTGCTGCGGTGGAATCTTCCACCTTGCCTCCGGCGGCGCTGGACGCGGCGCTCAGCAACCTCTCGACCTTGCGTACCAACACGGCTTTCCGCACCTCTGACGGCGAATTCCACGGGTTCGAGGGCTGCAACAATCAATCGGGATGCTGCCACGGGACGTGTACCCACGTGTGGAACTACGAGCAGGCGACAGCGTTCGTCTTCCCTTCCCTGGCGCATTCCATCCGGGAATCCGAATTCCTGCGCAACACGCGCGAAGACGGCCTGATGGGTTTCCGCTCCTACCTGCCGGATGGAAAAAAGATCTGGGGTAAGGCGGCCGCGGACGGCCAAATGGGCTGCCTGATGAAGCTCTACCGCGACTGGCAGCTTTCCGGTGACACGGAATGGTTGCGGGGCCTGTGGCCAAATGCCAAACGCGCACTCGAATTCGCCTGGATCAAGGGCGGCTGGGACGCCAACCGCGACGGTGTGGAGGAGGGCGTTCAGCACAACACCTACGACGTCGAGTTCTACGGCCCGAATCCGCTCTGCGGCGTCTGGTACCTGGGCGCATTGCGGGCCGGGGAGGAAATGGCGCGCGCCCTCGGCGACCAGGATTCGGCGGCGGATTACCGGCGGCTCTTTGAGAATGGCAGCAAATGGATCGACGCCAACCTGTTTAATGGCGAGCATTACATCCAGAAGGTCGAGGGCCGGCCGAAGGAAGAAGTATTTGAGGGAGTGATGGTCGGTATGGGCGCAGCCAACCCACAGAAACCTGACTACCAAATGGGCGAGGCGTGCCTGGTGGATCAATTGCTCGGCCAATACATGGCACATGTGGCGGGACTTGGTTATCTACTTGATGAGGAACACGTCCACAAGACTTTGAAATCCGTTTTCCATTACAACTATATCCCCGACTTGAGCGAGCACGAGGCCGTCCAGCGCACCTACGCACTGAATGGTGAGGGAGGAGTGTTGGTGGCGAGCTATGCCTCCGGCAAACGGCCGGAAATCCCATTTCCCTATTTCGCCGAATGTTGGACCGGCGAGGAGTACCAGTTCGCCGCCCACTTGGTGTTTGAGGGCATGACCACGGAGGCGCAAGCCGTAGTGGAAAGCGCGCGCCTTCGCCACGATGGCGAGCGCCGCAACCCCTGGAACGAGCCGGAGTGCGGTCATCACTACGCGCGCGCCATGTCCGCGTGGGCGCTGATTGTTGCTCTGAGCGGCTTTCACTACTCCGGGGTTGACCGCAAGCTGACGCTCACGCCGCGGGTGCACGCTCAGAACTTCCGCTGCTTCTGGTCGGCCCCCAGCGGATGGGGGGCATTCTCTCAAACCATGAGCGCTGCTAGCCATACCGTCGAGGTCGAGACGCTCGAAGGCTCGATGGCCGTAGCGAGCCTTGCGCTGGGAGGGAATGGCAAGGCGGCGCGCAAGAAAGTCTCCGCCCGGCTCGGCAAGGAACCCCTGGCCGCGACCTTGCGCGAAGAAGGGAAACTGCGCCTGGTGACGTTTGATCGGGAAGTCCGCATTGTGCCCGGCCTAACGCTCGCCGTCAGCCTGCGGGCGTAATGCTCCAGCTCGAGGCGCCAATGCCGATACGGCTCGGCGCCGTAGATATCAACGACAAGAAGATAGAGCAGGTTCGAGTGAGTGACCTCTTGCTATAAGGAGAACAAATGGCGAGTCGAAGGAGTTTCATCCAGATAGCCTCAGGAGGCTCGGTAGCCCTGGGTTTGGGATTCCGTGATCTCTTTGCCCAGGCAGTCGCCTATGTGATGGGCAGTGCTCCCGGCGCCGAAACCGTAATCAATGGAAGGCGCTGTCTCTATTTTGGAGGAACCGGGTATTACGCATTCCAGGAGCACCCTCTGCTTCTCAGTGCCGCACGCCAAGCCTTGAAACAGTATGGTATGCATTCTGCGACCTCCAGGAACATTTATGGGAACACGCCCGTGTACCTCGAAGTCGAAAAGAAAGCGTCTGAGTTCTTCGCTACGGAGGATGCAGCGTATCTCGCCTCGGGATACTTGAGCAATATCGCCGGCTTTCAAGGTTTGGTTCAGACGGGTCAATATGACCTGTTTGTGGTAGATGAGAGAGCCCACTACAGTATTACCGATTTTGTTTATGCACTGCAAAAGCCGGTGTTCACCTTTGCGCACACGGACCCCGAAGACCTGGGAAAGCAGTTGAAGGCTCATGTGAAGGCTGGCGAGCGACCTTTGGTGATTAGCGATGGAATCTTCCCAACCTTTGGCGTGGTGGCGCCCGTGCCTGAGTATGTCAAAGTGCTGGAGCCTTACCAGGGAGCGATCTGGCTCGATGATGCGCATGCGATCGGCGTTCTTGGCCCGCATGGACGCGGCACCTACGAATACTACGGGTTGGCATCAGACAAGCTGTTTTTTGGCGGAACCCTGAGCAAGGCCATCGGCGCTTTCGGGGGAATCGTTCCCGGGAAGAAGAACCTCGTCCAAGCCATTCGCGCCGGCCACATCATGAATGGGGCCACGGCATCGCCGTCACCCGCCGCCGCCGCTGCTATCAAGGGTATGACCCTATTGATGGAGCATCCGGAACTGCGCGCGCGGCTCTGGAAGAATGCGCGCACTTTGAAGACTGGCCTCAAGCAGTTAGGCTTTCCGATGAATGACACACCCGTTCCCGTCGCGGCATGGACACTGAAGTCAGGGCAGGACATGGACCGTGTCCATGACGAGCTCATGAAGCGCGGCATCTGTATCCAGCGCACTCGATATGTCGGAGCAGGTGCAGAAGGAGCTTTGCGGGCGGTGGTCTTCGCTACCCATACACCGGAGCAGATCCAGCGGCTGTTGGCGGAATTGAAAACCTTGGTGTAAGGGCGAGGGCGGCGACTTGGACACGGACTGGAGCTGGGGAGCAGAGAGAGGATTGGGGAGCGAGGGCTCGCGCAGGCGAGCGTCACCACACACTTTCCTGGCGGCGAAATAGAGCCACACCAGTCTCTAGAGCGCGACGAAACCATGGAGGACTCAGATGTCTACTTCCCGAAGAACTTTTCTGAAGACCACGGTTGCGAGTGCGGGTATGGCACTGGCAGATCTGCGAGCCTTGGGCATGGGAGCTGCACCCGAGGCGCTGCCTGGCGCCCGGAGTTCACCGCGCCTGGGTGCGCAATCCGCGGCGGCTGGGGAGTACACGCGAGGGGTGGGTGTTTACCCGGGAGATCCGCGTGAGGATTTTGGCCCGGTGCTGGTGGCAGATGCCTCGACCTACCGGAATCTGGCGCTGCGGCGGCCCGCGTATCACTCCAGTTGCTACGATTACAACCTGACGGCCCAACTGGTTACGGATGGGATCAAGGATTCGCATCTCCCCGACTGGGTCGCAACTTGGGTAGGCCTTCGTGGCGAGCTGCCCAAGCACGAGCGGGAGTTCTTCCTGGACCACAACCCGATCAGCGTCGTCGACCTGCGGGGTCCGCGCCCGTGGGTGCAGGTTCAATTGGGAGGCGGGGCGAGCGTTCCGGAGATCGATCGTGTTGACGTCCTCCTCGTCGCGCCCCGCAACTTGAAACCCGAGGACCTAGGTGTTGCCGTCTTGGTCTCCGACGATGGACGGGAGTGGAAAGAATTGGGGAAGGTGACTAATCCGAAGCCCGAACCCGTTACTGGCTCCCCGATAGGCTTTCCGCAATCTGGGCAACGGTTCCAGCCTTCCATTCCTCTTCGCTCAGCTTCTCAAAGCCGCTTCTATCGAATCGAACTCGAAGCTGCCAACGCCCCACCCTTTGCGTTCTTCATGGAATGGCAAGTCTGTGAGGTAGGGTTCTTCCATCAGAGCCAGAGGGTAGAAATTGGCGGGCCTTATAGCTTCACCAGTGCATGGATGAGCGCGGGTTTGGGTGAGGAGTGGGTTTACGTCGACTTGGGCGCTCGCTGTGAATTCGACCGTGTGGTGTTGTATTGGATCGCGCGCGCCGCGGAGGGTTCCCTCCAGGTTTCCGACGATGCGCAGAATTGGCGGGACATTCAACCCCTGCCTGAGGGAACAGGGAACACTGACGACCTCAAGCTGGCGCAGCCCGTCCAGGGAAGGTACGTTCGCGTGCTGATGCAGCGGCCCACCTCGCCGCATGGGTACATTCTGAGCGAGATGGAGGTTTATGGGCGGGGCGGATTTGTCGCGGAACCGAAGCCCGCGCCCGCAGCTCGACCTGACCGGCAATTGGACTTGGCGGGAGGCGCGTGGCGCCTGCAACGAGATTCCCTTGTGAACGCGGACGGAGCAACACTCTCCAAGGTGGGATTCCAGGACCAGGATTGGGTCATTGCCACCGTGCCGGGCACAGTGCTCTCTTCCTATCTGAATATCGGGGCAATTCCTGATCCGAATTACGGCGAGAATCAGTTGCTTATTTCCGATTCATTTTTCTACGCAGATTTCTGGTACCGGAACGAGTTCACGGCGCCGGCATTAACCGAGGGTCAGCGTGCTTGGCTGAACTTCGACGGGATTAACTGGAAGGCGGACGTCTTCCTAAATGGCGAAAGACTCGGGCGGATAGAAGGTGGCTTCATGCGCGGCCGGTTCGACGTCACCGGACGCCTGCTCGCTGGCCGCAAAAACGCGCTGGCCGTCCGCATCGAGAAGGATGACACCCCCGGAAGCATGAAGCAGAAGACCTTCGAGAGTCCGGGCAAGAATGGGGGCGCGCTCGGAATCGATA
>Ga0208821_1000678_pt1 | contig 24392 bp, 41 predicted proteins | sample June2015DPH_20_5_FD_184720 | JGI IMG/M metagenome (GOLD analysis project Ga0208821, IMG submission 184720) | Peatland microbial communities from SPRUCE experiment site at the Marcell Experimental Forest, Minnesota, USA - June2015DPH_20_40... | ecosystem: Environmental > Terrestrial > Soil >... | reverse complement strand
ATAAGGAGGGATTAAGCGATGTCGAAGCCGAAATTTGAGAGGACAAAGCCGCACGTGAACATTGGGACGATCGGCCATGTGGATCATGGGAAGACGACGTTGACCTCAGCGATCACGAAGGTACTGGCGACGAAGAAGTTGGCCTCGTACATGGCGTTTGACCAGATCGACAAGGCGCCGGAGGAGAAGGAGCGCGGGTTGACGATCGCGATCGCGCATGTGGAGTACGAGACGGCGAAGCGTCACTATGCGCACATCGATTGTCCTGGGCATGCGGACTATATCAAGAACATGATCACGGGTGCGGCGCAGATGGATGGGACGATCTTAGTGGTCTCGGCGGCGGATGGGCCGATGCCGCAGACGCGTGAGCATGTGTTATTGGCCAAGCAGGTGCGGGTGCCGTATATTGTGGTATTTTTGAACAAGGTGGACATGGTGGAGGACCCGGAGTTATTGGATTTGGTGGAATTGGAGGTGCGGGAGTTGTTGTCGGGGTATGACTTTCCAGGGGAGAGTACGCCGGTGATCCGGGGCAGTGCGTTGAAGGCGTTGGAGTGTGGGTGTGGGAAGCCGGACTGTCAGTGGTGTAGCGGGATATGGAAGCTGATGGACGCGGTGGACACGTACATTCCGGAGCCGGTGAGGGATGTGGACAAGCCGTTCTTGATGCCGATTGAGGATGTCTTTAGCATCTCGGGGCGGGGGACGGTGGTGACGGGACGAGTGGAGCGAGGGGTGATCAAGGTAGGGGATGAGGTGGAGATTGTAGGGATACGGCCGACGGCGAAGACGGTGTGTACGGGGGTGGAGATGTTTCGCAAGACGCTGGATCAGGGACAGGCGGGCGACAACATTGGGGTGTTGTTGAGAGGGACGAAGCGAGAGGAAGTGGAGCGGGGTCAGGTGGTGGCCAAGCCTGGGTCGATCACGCCTCACCGGAAATTTAAGGCGGAGGCGTACATCTTGACGAAAGAGGAGGGGGGGCGGCATACGCCCTTTTTCAACGGGTATCGGCCGCAGTTTTACTTTCGGACGACGGATGTGACGGGGGTGGCGTCGTTGCCGGAGGGGGTGGAGATGGTGATGCCGGGGGACAATGTGGCGTTGGCGGTGGAGTTGATCACGCCGATCGCGATGGAGAAGGAGCTGCGGTTTGCGATACGTGAGGGGGGTCGTACGGTGGGGGCAGGCGTCATCAGCGACGTCATCGAATAAAGGAAAGGGGTTGCCATGACAACTCAGAAGATCAGGGTTTGTTTAAAATCTTATGACCATAAGCTCCTGGACAAATCGACTGTCGAGATCGTTGACACGGTTCGTCGAACAGGAGCGAGCGTGGCAGGACCCATCCCTCTTCCGACAAGGATCAATAAATATTGCGTCCTGAGATCCCCTCATGTGGACAAGAAATCGAGAGAGCAGTTCGAAATTCGGACCCATAAGCGCCTTCTGGATATTTTAGAACCGACGCAGCAGACGGTCGATGCCCTGATGAAACTGGACCTGGCGGCGGGAATCGACGTAGAAATCAAGCTATAAATTCCCTCACGCCTCCCTCTTAGAGGGGAGCAGGAGGGATCGGGGATAGAAGGGAATGAAAAGGACCTTAGGAATCATTGGGAGAAAATTGGGAATGACTCAGGTTTTTCTCGAAGACGGCTCTGTCATCCCGGTGACCGTCGTCGAAGCCGGCCCTTGCTCAGTGGTTCAGAAGAAGACGAAAGAGAACGACGGCTATGAAGCCCTTCAACTCGGTTTTCTCCCGAAGAACAGCAAGAGGGTGAAGAAACCCCTCGCCGGGCATTTCAAGAAAGCGGGAACAGGAGCTTTCTATACTCTCAAAGAATTCCGCGTCGAGGATTTTGGCGGGTACGAGGTAAGCCAGGAAGTCAAGGTGAACCTTTTTAAGCCCGGAGATATCGTGGACGTCACCGGTTTGAGCAAGGGGAAAGGGTTTGCAGGGGTGATCAAACGCCACAAATTTCACGGTTCTCCCGGTTCTCATGGAACGCATGAATATTTTCGGCATGGAGGCTCCGTTGGTTCTGCTACTTTTCCTCACCATACCTTTAAGGGTTTGAAGATGCCGGGGCAACATGGGAATCGGAAGGTGACTCTTCAGAATATCAAAGTCGTCGATGTCAAAGAGGACCAGAACCTCCTCCTTCTCAAAGGGGGGATCCCGGGAAGCCCGACGGGATGGGTCCTCATTCGAAGCGCGACGAAGAAGAAAGGTTCTGCTGCCCCATCGGTTTAAGAAAGGGAAAGGGATGACCACCTTAGGCGTCTATGACATTGGAAATCAAAAAGTGAGCGAGATCGAGCTGGACGACCGGGTCTTCGGTGCCAAGATCAACCCAACGCTTTTCTACGATGTCGTTCGAAGGGATCTCGCTTCCCAGAGAAAAGGGACGGCCGCCACGAAGAACAGAGCCCTGGTCCGAGGGGGAGGGGCAAAACCCTGGAGGCAAAAAGGAACGGGAAGAGCCCGAGCGGGGTCCAGGAGATCTCCGCTGTGGAGAGGGGGAGGAACGATCTTCGGCCCCATGCCAAGGAGTTATTCCTTCTCTCTTCCCAAAAAGGTGAGGAGAGCAGCCCTCAAAGCGGCACTCAGCCTGAAGCGTCAGGAGGGAAAGCTGATCCTCCTGAACGATTTTCCGCTGGAAGCATTCAAGACCCGACAGGTTCTTGACGTACTGAAAAGATTTCAAGTTGAGGACGCACTCATTGTCACAGATGAAAGACACCTTCGTTTAGAGAGATCCGCCCGGAATATCCCCGGAATTGAGACCCTCCGTTACGAAGGTTTAACCGTCTACGATATCTTGAATCATGAGCACCTGATTTTACTCCGACCGACGGTTGAAAAGATTGAAGGGGTACTCATGTCATGAAGGAAGCGCAGAAAATCATCCAACGGCCCATGATCACTGAGAAAAGCACCCGGCAGAAGGAAGAAGGCCGTCAATACGTTTTCGAAGTTCACCGGGACGCGAACAAGGTTGAGATTCAGTCAGCCGTTGAGCGCTTGTTTAAGGTGAAAGTCCTTCAGGTCAGAACCTCCAACGTGTTGGGGAAGGTCAAACGCCTCGGAAGAAGACATGGCAAGAGGCCCGACTGGAAAAAAGCGGTCGTCACCCTTAGAGAGGGCGACAGGATCGATTTCTTCGAAGGAGCCTGATTTGGAAATTTCAAATCCCAAGCACCAAATTCCAGATAAGCACCAATGTTCAACGTTCAAAATTTGCAAAGGAAAAGATTTTGAATTTGGATATTGGGATTTGGAAATTATTTCGGATTTGAGGTTTGGATATTGGGATTTATAGGAGTTAAAAGATGGCGATCAAGAAATTCAGACCGACCTCTCCTGGAAAGCGGTTTCAGACCATCTCCGAGTTTGAGGATATCACCTCTGTGACACCGGAGAGGAGTCTTCTTCGTCCTTTAAAAAGGACGGGGGGAAGGAACTGTTATGGAAGAATCACCGCCTGGCATCGGGGAGGGGGTCACAAAAGAAAATATCGAGTGATCGATTTCAGGCGAGACAAAAGGGAGATCCCGGCCAAAGTCGCCTCGATCGAATACGATCCCAATCGATCTGCCCGGATTGCCCTGCTTCATTATAATGATGGCGAAAAGCGATATATCCTCGCCCCTTCTCAACTTCGTGTGGGTGAGCTGGTGATCGCAAGCCCGACGGCAGATATAAAACCCGGCAACGCCCTGCCCCTTCGAAATATTCCGACAGGCACATTGATTCACAATATCGAGTTGAAAGTGGGAAAGGGAGGTCAGATTATCCGGAGCGCGGGAGCCTCTGGCCAGTTGATGGCAAAGGAGGGAAAGTATGCCCATGTCAAACTCCCCTCGGGTGAAGTACGGTTGGTGCTTCAAGATTGTTACGCCACCATTGGCCAGGTGAGCAACCTCGAACATGAAAATATCTCCTTGGGAAAGGCGGGCAGAAATCGCTGGTTCGGGTGGAGGCCCACGGTCCGCGGCGTGGCGATGAATCCCATCGACCATCCCTTAGGTGGCGGCGAGGGAAAGAGCTCGGGGGGCAGACATCCCTGTACGCCATGGGGAGTGCCGGAAAAGAAGACTCGAAAAAATAAGACGACTAATAAATATATTTTAAAGAGGAGAGATTGATGGCTCGTTCAATCAAAAAGGGGCCTTTTGCAGATTCCCATTTGATGAAAAAGGTGGAAGAGGCCCGAAGGACGAGGGAAGGAAAAGTGATCAAAACCTGGTCGAGACGGTCTACGATCGTCCCTGAAATGGTGGCGTTGACCTTTGCTGTCCATAACGGGAAAAAGTTTATCCCAGTTTTTGTGACCGAGGAAATGGTCGGGCACAAGTTAGGGGAATTTTCTCCCACCCGGACATTCCATGGCCATTCCGGAGATCGAAAAACCAAAATTAAGGGGAAGACGACGACTCCTTAGCAGGTGAACGGCGAGATGGAAGTGAGAGCAAAATTAAAATTTGTTCGGGTGGCACCCAGAAAGGCGCAACTGGTGGCCGATCTGATTCGGGGCAAGGGGTCAGAGGAAGCTTTGAATATTCTGACCTTTACTAAGAAGGCAGCCGCAAGGATCGTTATCAAATTGTTAAAATCGGCCATTGCCAATGCGACGCAGAAGAAGAGTGTCGATGTCGATCGTCTTTACGTCAAGAAGATTACTGTGGATCAGGGGCCCACGATGAAACGGTTTCAACCCAGGGCGTTGGGCCGTGCCACCACGATCCGGAAGAGAACAAGCCATATCAATATCGTTTTGGATGAAAAGTGAAGCGAATATCATCCGCCGAACTCTCCTCCTGCAAAGACACATGCTCGGCAGGAAGGTTGATGTAAGGCAATAAGGGAGGACAAACCTTGGGACAGAAAGTACATCCAATAAGTTTTCGACTGGGAATAATTAAGTCCTGGGATTCCCGATGGTATGCGGAAAAAGATTACCCTCAACTCCTCGTCGAAGATATTCGAATCCGTGACTATCTGAAGAAAAAACTCTACCATGCCGGAGTCTCCAAGATCGAGATTGAACGGGCGGCCAGCAAGGCCAAGAAGGCCAAGGTCTCGATCTACACCGCCCGGCCCGGCATCATCATCGGGAAAAAGGGAGCGGAGGTGGAGAACCTGAAAAAGGAACTCCAGAAGATGACCGGCAAAGAAATTTTTATCAATATCCAGGAGGTCAAGAGGGCAGAGATTGATGCCCAATTGGTGGCTGAGAATGTGGCCTTGCAGTTGGTAAGACGGGTTGGATTTCGAAGGGCGATGAAGAAGGCCGTGACCTCTGCGCTCAAACTCGGTGCAAAGGGAATCCGGATCGCTTGCGCCGGAAGATTGGGAGGAGCGGAAATGGCCCGTAGGGAATGGTATCGCGAGGGTCGAGTCCCCCTTCATACTCTCAGGGCGGATATCGATTTCGGCCTCGCCGAGGCCAAAACGACCTACGGGATTATCGGTGTAAAGGTTTGGATCTTCAAGGGGGAGGTCTTTCCGACGAGAGAGGGAGAAGAACGCGCAGCCTAATGTCAAATGACCAAGTTCAAAGTTCAAATAGAATCTAAAGTTCAAAGGAAAGACCGTTTGACATTTAAACCATTTGACATTCCTTTGGCATTTGGATTTTGGAATTTGGCATTTTATTTAAGGTGATTCATTATGTTGATGCCGAAGAAAACGAAGTATCGAAAGCAACAAAAGGGAAAGAGAAGGGGGGTGGCCTCCCGTGGAAGCAGCCTCAACTTTGGCGACTTCGGACTCCAGGCCATGGAATGTGGCTGGTTGACTGCCCGTCAGATTGAGGCCGCACGAATTGCCATGACCCGATTTATCAAGCGCACCGGCCGGATCTGGATTCGCATCTTCCCAGACAAGCCGATTACCAAAAAGCCCGCAGAAACCCGGATGGGAAAAGGAAAGGGCACCCCTGAAGACTGGGTGGCCGTCATCCGGCCCGGACGAATTCTTTATGAAATGGAGGGGGTGCCTGAAGAGAGGGCCAGGGAGGCATTCCTTCTGGCCTCCCATAAATTGCCGCTCCATACAAAGTTCATCATGAGGGGGAGCCATCTATGAAGGCAAAAGACCTTCGCCAACTGAGCGAAGGGGAGATACTCGTGAAAGAGAAGGAACTGGGTGAGGAGCTCTTCAATCTTCGCTTCCAGCACGCCACAGGACAGTTGGAGAATGTCATGCGAATCCCTCAGGTCAAACGGGATATCGCTCGATTGAAAACGATCCTTAAGGAGAAGACTCTGAGCAAAGGAAAATAAGACCCATGGGAGAGAGAGGCAAGCGAAAAACGTTATCGGGCGTGGTATCGAGCGATAAGATGGATAAGACCGTTGTGGTCATGGTCAATCGTCTCGTCCTTCACCCTGTTTATAAGAAATATGTCCGGAAGAGGACGAAAGTAAAGGCCCACGACGAAAAGAATGAATGTCATATTGGAGACAAGGTTCTGCTGATCGAGACCCGTCCGCTGAGCAAAGAGAAACGGTGGCGTGTCAAGGAGGTCCTTGAGCGGGCCGCCTGATTACAAATGGAAAGTCGAATGTGGAAGTTGAAGGTGGGTTCAAGAAATCATTTTCCACCAACCACTCTCCACTTTCTACTCTCGAAGGGGAGTGGATCATGATTCAGATGCGGAGTATTCTCGAGGTCGCCGACAATTCGGGAGCCAAGAGATTGGGGTGTATCAAAGTCCTCGGCGGCACCCGTCGGAAGTATGCCACCTTGGGAGACATCATTGTTGTTTCCGTCAAAGATGCTCTTCCCAATTCCAAGATTAGAAAAGGGGATGTCGCTCGTGCTGTCATTGTCCGGACGAGGAAAGAGGTGAAACGTCCCGACGGTTCCTACATCAAGTTTGACGACAACTCCGCTGTCCTCATCAATCCCCAGGGAGATCCTGTGGGAACCCGAATTTTCGGTCCGGTTGCCCGGGAACTTCGGGCCAAGAGGTTTATGAAGATCATCTCCTTGGCTCCGGAGGTTCTCTAAAAGCGTGATACCCCTCCTGCCCCACTGGGAGCAGGTGTAAGGATGAGAGGGATTTGAAATGATCGTTCCAAAATACCACATCAAGAAGAACGATTTGGTCATGGTCATTACCGGAAGGGAAAAGGGGAAGAGCGGCCGTGTCCTGAGAGTCCTCCCCGAGAAGGAGAAGGTGCTGGTTGAAAAAATCAATTTCGTCAAAAGGCATTCTCGCCCTCACGGGCAACAGCGACAGGGAGGTATTTTGGAAAAGGAAGCCCCCCTCCATCTCTCCAATGTGATGCTCCTCTGTGAAAAATGCAATAAACCCATTCGAATCGGACACCGCGTGACGGAAGATGGAAAGAAGGCGCGGTTATGCCGGAAATGTGGGGAACTTTTGGATAAGTAGGTAATCGAATGGCTAAATTAAAAGAGGTCTACCAGGAAAAAGCAGTCCCTGCGCTGATGAAGCGGTTCAATTACAAGAATCGGATGGAAGTCCCTAAGCTCGAGAAGATCGTGATCAACATGGGATTGGGGGAGGCCATCCAGAACATAAAAATCCTTGACTCTGCGGCACAAGAGATCAGCCAGATCACAGGACAGAAGCCCGTCATCACCAAGGCAAAAAAATCGATTGCCCAGTTCAAATTGAGAACGGGGATGCCGATTGGATGCATGGTCACCCTTCGGAAAGAGAGGATGTACGAATTTTTCAATCGCCTGGTCAATGTCGCTCTCCCGAGAGTGAGGGACTTCAAGGGTATCTCTGGAAAGTCCTTCGACGGCAGGGGGAATTATGCTCTTGGAATTCGTGAACAACTGATTTTTCCGGAAATTCATTATGATAAAATTGACAAGGTAAAAGGGATGAACATTGTCATTGTAACTACGGCCAAGACGGATGAAGAGGGTAAGGAACTGCTGAGGCTGCTGGGGATGCCCTTCAGAAATTAATACGCAACAGGTTTGAGGCTGTAGGCCTGAGGCAAATTCTTTGTTGCCTCCAACCTCTAACCTCAATCCTCTAACAGGGATTTTAGGGAGGAAAAATTGGCGAAACTTTCGTTGATGAACAAGGCAAAAAGGCCGCAGAAATTTAAAGTGCGAGAGTACCATCGATGTCCCCTCTGTGGAAGGCCAAGGGCCTATTATCGAAAATTTAACATGTGCCGACTCTGTTTAAGAAAATATGCTTCCCGAGGCGAAATCCCCGGGATGATCAAATCCAGTTGGTAAAAGTTGCGGGGTGAGTATGTCCATGACCGATCCGATAGCCGACATGTTTACACGAATTCGCAACGGGTCTAAAGCGAAATTCGAAAAGGTGGATATCCCTTCCTCAAAAACAAAACGAGAGATCGCGAAAATTTTAAAGCAGGAAGGGTTCATTAAAAACTTCAAAGTCGTCGCGGATGATCACCAGCATGAGATGATACGAATTTTTCTCAAGTATGACGCCAGCCGAAAGGAAGTCATTCACCTCCGGCGGATCAGCAGACCCGGACGGAGGATCTACGTGGGAAAAGACAGCATCCCCTCTGTCATGAGCGGGTTAGGATTTTCGATCCTCTCCACCTCGAAGGGAATCCTGACGGATAAATCTGCCCGAAAGGCCGACGTGGGCGGAGAGGTTTTATGTTACGTTTGGTAACGTTAATAAGCACCAAATCACAAGCACCAAGTGCCAAACAAATTCCAATGACCGAAATTCGAAATATCGAAGTGATTCTTTTGGTCATTTGAATTTCGCGTTTGGAATTTGGGATTTGAGGTATAAGATGTCTCGTATTGGAAGGATGCCCATTGCCACGCCGAAGGAAGTAAAGGTCGCCTGCGACCCCTCCAAAGTTGAGGTGACCGGGCCCAAAGGTCTTCTCGCCCATCCACTCCCTCAGGGTATTTCCGTCTCCGTGGACGGGGGAAAGATTGTCGTTAACCGCGCCAATGACCAGCGAACCACCAGAGCGCTTCAAGGTTTGATGCGGAGCCTGATCGCCAACATGATCACCGGGGTCACCCAGGGATTTGAAAAAAAGCTTGAGATCGTAGGAGTGGGTTTCCGTGCGGATCTCCAGGGAACCGTCCTCAAGCTGACCGTGGGGTATTCGCACCCTATCCTCTATCCCGTTCCTAAGGGAATCAAAGTGGAGATAGAAAAACAGACCCTCCTCACGGTGAAAGGGATTGACAGACAGCAAGTAGGAATCGTCGCTGCCCAGCTTCGTTCGATCAAACCACCCGAACCTTATAAGGGAAAAGGGATACGATATCTCGGTGAACGAATCCGCAAGAAGGTCGGGAAGACCAAGGCTTGATAAATAAACCCGCCCCACAAAGCGGGACAGTGAGGACCACCTTGAAAGACAGAAAGAAGTTGGCCAGATTGAAAAGGAAAAAGAGAGTGAGGAGCCATGTCGTTGGAACTTCCGAGCGCCCTCGCCTCAATGTCTTCCGAAGTTTGAAGCATATCTACGCTCAGGCCGTTGAGGATGCGTCAGGGAAAACCCTCGTGAGTGCCTCCACCATGAGCCCGGAGCTGAAAGGAAGTTTCCGCTACCCGGGGAACGTGGAGGCTGCAAAGAAAGTTGGAGAACTGATTGCCAAGAAGTGCCTGGACAAGGGAATTCGGAAGGTGGTTTTTGATCGAAGCGGGTATCTCTATCACGGCAGGATTAAGGCATTAGCCGAGGCTGCCAGAACAAGTGGTTTAATTTTTTAACGGAGGGAAAGACATTGCCGAAAATTGATCCCAGTGCATTGGAATTAACGGATCGGGTGGTTCATATCAACCGGGTGGCCAAAGTGGTGAAAGGAGGGAGACGATTCAGCTTCAGCGCCTTGGTCGTGGTTGGAGATGGAAACGGCCATGTGGGAAGCGGGTTGGGAAAAGCCAATGAGGTCCCGGAGGCCATTCGAAAAGGGATTGAACATGCGAAACGGAACCTGATTAAGGTTCCCCTTACCAATAAAACGATTCCTTATGAAGTGACGGGAAGGTTTGGCGCCGCCAGAGTCTTGCTCAAACCGGCCTCCGAGGGAACGGGCGTGATTGCGGGGGCAGCCGTCAGGGCCATTGCTGAGTCGGCGGGGATCCAAAACGTTTTGACGAAATCTCTTGGATCAAACAATCCTTACAATCTGATCAAAGCCACCCTGCAAGCCGTTAACCAGTTGAAGACTCCAGAAGAGGTGGTTGATAGAAGACATGAAACCGCGGCGGAAAGCTGAGACATTCGACATGGACAAAACGATTACCGTCAAATGGATCCGGAGTACGATCGGACGCACCGACGACCAGAAGAAGACCATACGGAGCCTCGGGTTTAGACGGCTCCATCAAACTCTTACCTTGCCGGATCGGCCCGAGATCCGGGGAATGGTTAATCGCGTCATTCATTTGCTTGAAGTCAACCCTTCGACTCCCCGGCCTGAAGGGGGCCAGGGTTTGCCTTCGACACGAGCCCACGCCGAGGGGCTCAGGGTTGACCCTGAGCGGCACGTGCGTGCCCGACCCTCTAAAAAGGGACTTGGCGCCGCCGAACGCGTCAAGGAATAATTCCAAGGGAGCGCGGATGAGATTAAACGAGTTGAGACCTCCGGAAGGAGCGAGAAAAAAGGAAAAGAGAGTGGGAAGAGGCATTGGATCCGGCCATGGCAAAACGGCCTGTCAGGGGTCCAAAGGCCAGAATGCCCGTGCCGGGAGAGGAACCAAGGCGGGTTTTGAGGGAGGTCAGATGCCGCTTCAACGTCGGCTTCCAAAAAGAGGGTTTCGTCCCCTTTTTAAGAAACACTTTGCCATCATCCATGTAGGAGATCTCAATCGTTTCCCGAAGGATACAGTGGTGGACCCCGATCTTTTGATTCAATCCGGCCTTACAGAAAAAGAGGAACGGGTCAAGCTTCTTTCGGATGGGGAACTTCAGCATCCTCTTATTATCCGCGTCCATCAAGCCAGCAAGGCTGCCCTTAAGAAAGTGGAGAGTGCTTCAGGGAGGGTGGAGGTCATCGGCTCATGATTTCAGGGGCCCAGAACATCTTTAAGATACCGGAACTCAAGAGAAGGATATTATGGACTCTCGCTTTCCTGGCGATCTATCGTATTGGGGTCCACATCCCGACGCCCGGAATTAACGGGGATGCTTTAGCCTCCTTCTTCGCCGCACAGAAGGGGACGATCCTTGGCCTCATTGATATGTTTTCAGGAGGGGCCTTGGAGAGGCTCTCCGTTTTTGCTCTGGGCATTATGCCCTATATCAGCGCTTCGATCATCTTGCAGCTTCTTACGGTGGTCATTCCCTATCTCGCCCAACTCCAGAAAGAAGGGGAGATCGGCCGAAAAAAGATCGTCCAATATACTCGTTACGGAACGGTCGTTCTCAGCATAATCCAGGGATTCGGGATCGCCGTCGGCTTGGAGAAGATGTCAGGGTCAGCGGGCGAGATGGTCGTTATGGTTCCCGGATGGTCCTTCCGAATCATGACGGTCATCACCCTGACCGCAGGCACGGCCTTCATCATGTGGTTGGGCGAACAGATTACGGAAAGAGGGATCGGGAACGGCATCTCCCTGATCATCTTTGCGGGAATTGTGGCCAGAATGCCCAATGCCGTGGCCGATACGTATCGGCTTTATACGGCGGGAACGCTGGATATCTTCACCGTTTTGGGCTTGATCGTCCTCATGGTATTGGTGGTCGCTGTGATCATTTTTGTCGAAACCGGGCAAAGGAGGCTGCCGGTCCAGTACGCCAAGCGCATTGTGGGAAGAAGGGTCTACGGTGGCCAAAGCACCCATCTTCCCCTTAAATTGAACACCTCGGGTGTCATCCCGCCTATCTTTGCCTCCTCCATCCTATTGTTTCCGGCGACGATTGCAAACTTTGCACCGAAGCAGTGGCTGGAAGTCCATCCCTGGGTGAGTGCCGTCTTACAAAACCTGACTCGGGGTGGGCTTATTTACAATCTTCTTTATGTGGGATTTATCTTCTTCTTCTGCTATTTCTATACGGCCGTCACCTTCAACCCGAATGATGTCGCCGATAATATGAAAAAATTTGGCGGGTATATCCCCGGCATCCGCCCTGGACAGAAGACCGCTGAGTATATCGATAAGGTGCTCACCCGGATCACTCTTGGAGGAGCGATTTATGTGTCAGCTATCTGTGTCCTCCCTACGATTCTCAGCCAGAGATTCCATGTCTCCTTCTATTTTGGAGGAACGTCCCTGCTGATCGTCGTCGGCGTGGCCTTGGACACGGTCCAGCAGATTGAAGCCCACATGCTTTCAAGACACTATGAGGGGTTGATGAGAAAGGGCAGATTGAAAGGGAGACGGGGGTAGCAACTTAGAGTTTAGATTTTTGAATTTAGAGTTTAGGAGATTTGATTTGAATTTGATTTTATTAGGCCCTCCCGGGGCTGGTAAAGGGACTCAGGCCCAGAGGATTGTGGAACGGTATCACATCCCTCAGATCTCCACTGGCGACATCCTGAGGGCGGCAGTGAAAGACGGCACCCCTTTGGGAACGAAGGCAAAGGGATTCATGGATCGAGGGCAGCTGGTTCCGGATGAAATCGTCATCGGAACTATTGAGGAGCGGCTGAAGGCGAAGGATTGTGACTCAGGGTTTATCCTCGACGGATTTCCAAGGACAATCCCTCAAGCCGAAGCACTCCAATCTATCCTCACCAAAATCGGAAAGAGGATCGATCACGTCATTAACATTGAGGTGCCATCCGAGGAATTGGTGCACCGGCTGACCGGGAGGAGGACCTGCAAGAACTGCGGGGCCATGTTTCACCTGGTTTTTCAACCACCTAAGAAACAGGGCAGTTGCGATCGATGCGGGGGGGCACTCTACCAGCGTGCGGACGACAACGAAGATACCATTCGGACACGACTGAAGGAATATGAGAACCAGACCGCCCCTCTCATCCAGTATTATCGCGGCGAAAAAAAACTTCGGTCAATTCAAGGCATGGGTGGCCCCGATCAGATTTTCGATCAAATCGCCCATTTATTAGATGCCACGCCCGTTTAAGGGTGCGGAGGAAGACGCAATGCCAAAGGAGGATGCGATCCAAGTGGAAGGAAAGGTCCTGGAGACCCTTCCCAACGCCATGTTCCGAGTAGAATTGGAGAACGGTCACAAGGTGCTCGCGCATATCTCTGGAAAGATGCGAATGCACTTCATCAAAATCCTCCCGGGGGACAAGGTGACATTGGAACTCTCCCCTTATGATCTGTCACGGGGAAGAATTATTTTTCGTGAGAAATAAGCGCCGAACCATGGAAGGTTCAAGGCAAAGCTTTCGGGTTTGTCGTATTCATTAACGAATTGAGGTAGAAGCAGTGAAGGTCAGGGCATCGGTCAAAAAAATCTGTGACAAGTGTAAAATTGTAAAGCGAAGAGGGGTGATCCGGGTGATCTGTGAAAACCCCAAACACAAACAGAGACAAGGATAGGTCCAGAAGGCGGAAGGTAGAAAGTGGAATGTGGAAGATCGAACCACGCTCCACCCTCCACCTTCCACACTCTGATTTAAAAGGGGTGAACTATGGCACGCATCGCAGGAATCGATCTTCCGAAGGATAAACGGGTGGAGATTGCCCTCACGTATATCTACGGAATTGCAAGACCTTCATCCAATAAAATTCTCGCGAAGGCGAATATCGATAAGGATACGAAGGTGAACAAACTCACGGAGACCGAGGTGGTTCGCATTCGAGATATCATCGAGCAGGAATACAAGGTGGAGGGAGATCTCAGACGGGACGTTGCCACCAACATCAAACGGCTGATGGATATCGGTTCCTACCGAGGCCTTCGCCATCGGAAATCTCTGCCCGTTCATGGTCAAAGAACTCACACCAACGCCAGGACTCGAAAAGGACCGCGCCGGGCCATCATTGGAAAGAAGAAAGAGACAAAGGAATCGTCACGCTCATAGTATATTTATTCATCTTTAAGTTTTTGACGAGACACGAGTCACAAACCACGAATTACCTCAATAAAATAAGGAGGCGTTATGCCTAAAGGGCAGGGGATAAAGAAAAAGAAGGTCAGGAAAATTGTTCAGACCGGAATTGCGCACATCCAGGCCACGTTCAACAACACGATCATCACCATTGCCGACCCAGAGGGAAATGTGGTCACCTGGTCCAGCGCCGGCACGCAGGGTTTCAAGGGCTCCCGGAAAAGTACCCCTTTCGCCGCCCAAATGGCGGCAGAGGATGCTGCCAAAAAAGCGATGGAGCACGGCGTTCGATCCATCGATGTCTATGTCAAGGGCCCCGGAGCAGGAAGGGAATCGGCACTGCGAGCACTTCAGGCGGCGGGTTTGAAAGTTCATCTCATTAAGGACGTAACGCCTATTCCCCACAATGGATGCCGTCCTCCTAAGAGAAGGAGAGTTTGATTAATTCTGGTAACAAAAGTTCTCAGAAAAATCGGTGTCATCAGTCTTAGGAAAGGAGGTTAGTTTTGGCAAGGTATACGAAAACGAATTGTCGGCTTTGTCGAAGGGAAAATATGAAGCTCTTCCTCAAAGGGGAGCGGTGCTATACGGAAAAGTGCGCGTATGACCGGAGGAACTACCCCCCGGGACAACATGGCCAGGATCGGAAAAAGTTTTCGGATTATGGGACCCAGCTTCGCGAAAAACAGAAAGTGAAAAGGATGTATGGCATTCTGGAAAATCAATTCCGTAACATTTTTAAAGAAGCGGATCGACAAAAGGGGATTACCGGAGAAACGCTTCTCGCTCTTTTGGAAAGAAGATTAGACAACATCGTCTACCGGCTGGGCTTTGCCAATTCAAGGGACGAAGGGCGTCAGCTCGTTCGACATAACCATTTCCTGGTCAACCAGTCCAAAGTAAACATCCCCTCCTATCTCGTGAAACCGGGGGATGTCGTCGAGCTTCGTGAGAAGAGCAAGAAGGTTGTCCGTATCTTGGAGGCTTTGGAAGGGGTGGCCCGACGGGGTGTGCCTCAATGGCTGGAATTGGACAAAGATCAGATGAAGGGGAACGTGAAAGGTCTGCCCACCCGCGAGGACATCACCCTACCCATCCAAGAGAAGTTGATCGTCGAGCTGTACTCAAAGTAATTTGGAGGCGATATGCAGAAAAGTTGGAAAGACTTGATTCGACCCAAACGGTTGGAATTGGAAAAAGAAACCCTCACACCCTTTTACGGAAAGTTCACCGCAGAGCCCTTTGAAAGAGGGTTCGGCATTACGATTGGAAATTCTCTTCGACGGATTCTCCTCTCTTCCTTGCAAGGAGCGGCGATCACCTCGGTTAAAATTGATGGCGTGCTCCACGAATTTTCGGCCGTCCCAGGGGCAAAAGAGGATATTACCGAGATCATCCTCAACCTCAAAGAAGTCAGGTTGAAACTCCATACCGAAGGGCCCAAAACGATTCGGGTGAAGGCGGAAGGGCCCAAAGTTCTGAAGGCAGGCGATATCATCGCCGGCGATGCGGTGGAAATCCTCAACCCGGACCACTACGTTGCCACGCTTTCTCGGGATGGGAAGCTTTCCATGGAGATGGTGGTGAAGGTTGGAAGGGGTTATGTTCCCGCAGAGCGAAACAAGGAAGAAAACCAGCCAATCGGGACCATTCCCATGGACGCCATCTTTTCTCCGACCAAAAAGGTAAATTACACCGTCACCAATGCCCGGGTGGGACAGATCACCGATTACGATAAATTGACCATGGAGGTCTGGACCGATGGAAGCTTGAGCCCGGAAGAAGCGGTCGCGCATGCGGCCAAGATATTGAAGGATCAACTCTCCATATTCATCACCTTTGAAGAAGAGGAAGAAACGGAGATGTCCTATTCCGAGGATGAGGAGAAAAAGGAAGGTCTGAATGAGAACCTCCTCCGAAGCGTGGACGAATTAGAGCTTTCGGTCCGGTCGGCCAACTGCCTGAAGCATGCCAACATCAGGCTGATCGGAGATCTGGTTCAAAAAACAGAGGCTGAAATCCTGGCCACGAAGAACTTTGGCCGAAAATCGCTCAACGAGATCAAGGAGATTTTGACCGAGATGGGGCTTAGTTTGGGAATGAAATTAGACAATTGGCCTCCCAAGAAATCTGAAGAAGAAATGGAATCCGGAGCCATTGGATAGGAGCAAGGAATGAGGCATCGCGTCGCAGGTAGAAAATTAAGCCGCCACACTCGACACCGGGAGCTGATGTTTCGGAATATGGTCGTCTCGCTGCTCCAACATGAACGGATCAAGACCACTCTGGCCAAAGGAAAAGAGCTTCGAAGCTGGGCGGACAGGATCATCAGCTTAGGAAAGCAGGGAACGCTTCATGCCAGAAGACAAGCCTTTGCTCTCCTCCGGGATGAGGGGATTGTCAAGAGACTCTTTGACGAGATCGCGCCGAAGTTCAAGGACCGGGAGGGTGGATATACCCGGATCTATCGGCTGGGATGGCGGGTGGGAGACGGAGCCCCCCTTTCTCTCGTCGAGCTCGCCACCTACGTGCCGCCTGAAGAGAAGAAGAAATCGGCGATGAAAAAAGTCAAAGAAGTGATCGGAAGGGTAGCTCCCAAAAAGAAGGAAAAGGCAGAGAAGAAGGAGAAAGTTGAAAAGAAGGAAAAAGAGAAGGTAGTGTCGAAAAAAGTAAAGAAGGCGGAAAAGGTAGAAAAAGAAGCTCCCAAGGAGAAGAAGGAAAAACCGAAGAAGAAAAAACCCTCGGAAGAAAAAAATAAATAGAGACCTTTTCTCTGTTTAGACGGCTCTTTTCAGGGGTTGCAGAAGTTGCAGCCCCTTTTTGTATTATCTGTTTCATCTTGGATTATTACCATGAAACTCTTGCCGGAAGATGGCAAACCGCAATCAATCATCACGGAAAAGGAGACCCTGTGGCATCAATAAACCACCGATTCGTCGACACCAACGGCATTAAGATGCACTTCGCCGAACAGGGCCAGGGGCCGCTGATCATTCTTTGTCACGGCTTCCCGGAGTGCTGGTATTCCTGGAGGCACCAAGTACCGGCACTCGCTGAGGCAGGCTTCCATGTGGTGGCTCCAGATCAGCGTGGCTACGGCCAGACCGATCGGCCGGAGCCCATCGAGGCATACAACATCCTCCAACTGACCGGTGATATGGTTGGACTCATCCATGCCCTGGGGGAAGACGGGGCGATAATCGTCGGACACGATTGGGGTGCACCCGTTGCCTGGCATTGTGCTTTACTCCGCCCTGACCTGTTCCGTGCAATCGTCCTGCTCAGCGTGCCCTATCTTTCCAGATCCTGGGAGTCCGGACGACCGACGGAAGCAATGAAACGAATGGCGGGTGAGCAGGAATTCTACATGCTATACTTCCAGGAGCCGGGCAAGGCGGAGGCGGAACTTGAAGCGGACGTCTTTAAAACCATGGCTCTTTCCCTCTACTCATCCTCAGGAGATCCGCCACCGGAGAAAAGGTGGCGTTATTTGTTTGGTAAATCAGAGAAGTTTCTTAATACTGGATCACTGCCGAAGACGCTTCCTGCCTGGTTAACCGAGCAAGACCTCGCCTTTTTCGTGGACGAGTTCAAACGCACGGGATTCCGGGGTGGATTGAACTGGTACCGGAACATCGATAGGAATTGGGAGCTTACACCTTTTCTGAACGGCGCGAAGCTGCGTCAACCCGCGCTGTTCATTGCGGGGGAGTTCGACCCGGTCGTCGCAATGAATCAGAGGGCCTTCAATACAATGGAAAAAACAATGCCGGAGCTAAGAAAGAAGGTTCTGTTACCAGGGGCTGGGCATTGGATCCAGCAGGAGCGTCCAACCGAGGTCAATCAATTGATCATCGAATTCTTGACGAACCTCAATCTCTGAACGATTCGCAAGCTTTCGCTCGTTTCACCCCAAACCTCTTTTTAGGACTTGGAGTCGAAGGATGGATGACGTGCTCACTATCGGAAAACAAGTTCTGGCATCGCAACCCTTTAGTCTTTTGCTGCATGCTGAACTTCTGTACTTCTCCCAAGGACGTGCCGAAATAAAAGTCCCGATCCAGCCCGAACTGAAACAACAGCACGGTTTCGTACATGGAGGAGTTATCAGTTACGCCGCGGACAACGCATTGACATTCGCCGGCGGAAGTGTTCTCGGTCCAGGCGTCGTAACGTCCGAGTTTAAGATCAACTATCTAAGACCGGCCAGGGGTGACTTCTTGGTGGCTAAGGCCACAGTCATCTACTCCAGCAAGACCCAAGCTGTTTGTCGGTGCGACGTGTTCATGTCTGAGGAAGGGAAAGAGAGCCTCTGTGCGACCTCTCAAGGCACAATTTCAAAGCTGCCCGAAACTCCAGACTCGAGGACCGAAGACTGACACCTCTCTCAGGTGCTCCTACTGGAAAGTAAGTGATTGTTCGGTTTGAGTCAGCACACCAGACCCACGGTTGCAGAGAAAAATACCTATTGTACATTTTCGACGTAGGTTAACTGTTGAAATGCAGTAATCAATCATGTTAGAAGTTATTGTGGCTTTTCAAGTTATTCACGTACTTCAAACTTAACGGGAGCAACGGGGAGGATGACATGATCACACTAATTGCGAAGGTGAAAGTGAAGGAAGGGAAAATGGATGAGGTTATTAACGCTCTAAAGGAAATTGTTCCAAAAATCAAAGCGGCGGAACCGGGTTGCCTTGTCTATATTCCCCATACGGTTCGCGGTGAAGACAATACGATTATTTTTTACGAGAAATACCCGGATAAAGAAGCATTAAAGGTTCATTCCAGCAATCTTCCAAAATCTCTGGAGAAACTTGCTCCACTGCTGGAACCGGGAACGGACGTGAAGACCTGTTACGAGATCCTATAAAATCTCCCCTGCCCCTCTTTTGCAAAAGAGGGGAATTCCTCCCCTTTCTAAAGGGAGGGGAGGGGGGATTTGATCTTCAACGTCCATACAATTATGGACTAATACAAACGCGTTAAATCATTTTACATGTAGCGCAAGGCTTTAGCCTTGCTTAAAGCAACCCTAAAGTGTTGCCCTACAAAATATTTAATGCGTTTGTATTAATTGATAACCTTGTAAGATTCGCTAAAGCTCCGAAGACCGGTGAACTACCGGCTCTCGGTTAGCCTCAACTGAAACGGGTCGAGCCACCCACAGGGCCGCAAGAAGAAGATTCCGATCCTTTTGATGACGAGAAACTGGAAAGAATTTTCTCGGGCTTATGTTCTCCGCAATAGGGGCATGTTAAGGAATCTCCTCTCTCATTGACCCTCATGAACCTTTCAAAAACTTCCCCACATTTTCGACATCGATACTCATAAATCGGCATTGCTTTCTCCTTTAATTGTAGCGTCGGCATTTATTGCCGACGATCTCTTTGTCGCCCCCAGTAAATGGGGGCGCTACAAATTGTTCGACATTCATTCGAATTAACTATGAACCACCTCATACCCTGCATCACTGATGGCTTTTTCAATCCGGTTCGAGGCAACCTCCTTTGTATTGTCAAATTGAACCTCTCCTTTAGCGAGATCCACCCGCACATTCTTAACCCCGTCCAGTTGGCCCAGCGCCTTAGTGACGGACATCACGCAATGCTGACAGCTCATTCCTTTAACTTTTAAACTTGTAGCCATTTCCCTTTCTCCTTTCATTTAATGCATAATGCTTGCCTTATCAATTCGGCATTCCGCAATCCACATGCCGGAATTTACTTACGCCCAATCGATATATCTTGAGACAGCCTTCTGGAAATCTCTCAAGGTCTCCATTCTTCTGGCTCCCGGCTTCCCCTGGGTCTTGTCCAGACATTCTTCCATGTAGGTTTTGACAACAACCGTCCCTACTTTTTTGACCGCGGCAGTGACGGCAGCCACCTGAGTCAGAATGTCCGCACAGGCAACTTCCTCCTCGACCATCCTCTGTAACCCGCGGATTTGTCCTTCGATTCTTCGTAATCTCAGCAAGACGTCTTTTCTTTCCTCATTCATACTATACCCCCCTATGGTAATACTGAAAATAGAATAACCCTTTCCTTTCGCTTCGTCAAGGAGAAAAGACTCCCACACGTAGATCCCTCCTCACCCCCTTTTCGTAACGGAAGGGGCGCGTAAGCAAGAGAGCAAAAGGTCGTTTCTTTCAGATCCGTATCGAATTCCGTTGACAAGGGGCGGCTGTTCATTTAACGTGGGTACAAACATTGAGAAAAAACAGGAGAGAATCGATGCGAATCAAGGCGAATGATATTTACGTCAACTATGAACTATCTGGGAAAAAGGGCGCTCCGGTGGTCGTTTTGAGCCATTCCCTCAGCTCCAGCCTCCTCATGTGGAACCCTCAGATGGATGCCTTGAACCCTTATTTTCAGGTCCTCCGATATGACATCCGTGGTCATGGCAGTAGCGACGCTCCTTCAGGAGCGTACACCTTAGAACTCTTGGCGGAGGATGTCATTAAATTATTGGACGCCCTGGATGTGGATCGAGTGCACTTTGTGGGACTCTCCCTGGGAGGAATGATCGGCCAGAGTCTTGCCCTGAACGATCCGCATCGCCTCCAGAGCCTCAGCCTGTGCGATACGGCTGCCGTCGTCCCCGCAGAAGCCCAACCGTTATGGCAGGAGCGTATGGATAAGGCGCGTACGAAAGGCATGGAGGCATTATTGGATCAAACGATGGAGCGCTGGTTTAGTCCATCTTTCCTTAAGCAAGACTCCAAGATGTTAGCGCTCATTCGACAGCAACTCCTGGCCACCCCTGTATCGGGTTATATTGGCTGCGCTGAGGCGATTCGAAGGTTGAATTATTTAGAACGACTTTCGGAGATTAAAGTACCAACGCTGATCATGGTAGGTGAAAAGGATCCGGGAACGCCGGTCTCTGTCTCAGTGGCCATGCGCGAACGCATATCCAATTCAAAGCTGGTGATATTGCCGTCTGCCCGTCATCTTTCCAATGTGGAGCAGGCCGACGCTTTTAATGCGGCTCTGCTGAACTTTTTAAGGAGTCTTTCGTAAGGGAGGATAACTATGTCTTTCGATTTCAATGCCGATGAGATCTTTCAAATAGGAGTCCAGATTGAAGAGAACGGACGAAGATTCTACGAAATGGTTGCAAAAAATTGTTCGGATCCTTCTGCACAAAAGCTCTTTTTGGACCTGGCGAGCTGGGAATCTAAACACATCGACCTTTTTGAAACGCTGAGGCAGCGATTGCCCCGTTCGGCAAAGGGAGGAGATTTCTTCGATCCAAACCAGGAACTCCATCTCTATCTCAAAGCGGCAACGGACAGCCATGTGTTCTTGAAAAACAAAGATATTTCTGAGCTCGTTTCAAAGTGTAAAACACCGATAGAAGCTTTAGATCTGGCTGTTGCTTTTGAGAAGGATTCTGTGGTGTTTTATACGACGATGAAAAAATTAGTTCCTGAATACTTAGGGAAAAACGAAATTGATACTCTGATTGACGAAGAGATCAGTCACATTCTCATTCTCACGGAGAAGGAAAAAGAATTAGAAATTCAAAAGGAATCTTGACCGGACCGTGCCCGAAAGCCCGCTCCCTGGGCGGGGACCTTCACTCAAAACCGTAAGACTATATGCCCTTCAAAGCCTTTTCCAAATGCTCGTTTGACTGGGAAATTTTCTCCATGGCCTCTTCAATCTCGGCCTTTACCGAATCTAATCCCAACTCACCGGCCGTTTGAGCCCATCTTTTGTATTCACCCATGTGGCTTTCATTATGCTCGATCCAGTGTTCAATGACGACTGATAATTTCTTCTTCTGATCCATTCTTATTCCCTCCACTTGTCTGAGTTTTTGCCAAAGCACTGCACGGGGACTTGGTCAACTCATCCGGAGAGACCCGTTTCCCCATTTTGGTCTTCATCATTGAAAGCTTATCACCTGTTGCGGCATGGGTCAAATTCACGTGATCAAAACGATCCTATCACCCTGACCTACCGCGGAGGTGGCGCATGGCTGGTCTGGGACACGTCCGAGACAAAAAAAAGAGGACAGCCAACGATGACGGAGGCTGTCCTCCAAAGGGCAGTAAAGGAACCCTTCCTCAATATCCGTACATTTGGTACCAGTCTAGCGAATTTGGCTCCGGCCTCATGATTTCAGGACCTAAAGAAATGGGTGCCATCTCTTCTTGCTCAGTCCAATAAGGCTGTACGCCGAAGTATCTGTAAGTATCTCCGGCCCATCTGGGATTGTTCAAATCCCCAGACGCGTCAAAATCAAATGAGAGTGCCAATCGCTCCCTGGTGGTATTGAGAACAAGGTCATTCTCACCACGGATCGATAGAGTACTGAATGGAACGGCAATCAAACTGCTCTCCCTTCCAGGAACATCGTAAAGGACCAAGAAGGCAATACGGCCGTCCGAAGAGCCGATCACAAAATCATTGATTCGTCCTGCTTCTTCTCCATTTGGCAGACGAACTTCAGCACCCATTAGTCCATTGCTCTCGTAAAGCTCCAATGCCTTGGGCATTTGCTCTCCTTCCTCAGTCCAATAGGGGACTTGGCCATAGTGCCTGTAGATGTCTGCAAGCCAAGCAGCGTCCATGACTGGCGGAAGGCCGTAGAACTCAGAGTAGCTCGGATACTGCGTGATTGTTCTAATAAACGGATCCCTAAGCGACGAGGTGGCCACCCCTATCTCCATATCGCCCGGGTTGAATTCAAAAGTTTCCTGACCAATTCTTGCAACCGAACGATAAGGAAGTGCCAGTGGCTCCGCGCCAAGAGTCGGGACATCCGAGAGGACCACCAGGGCAATACGGTCGTTTGTCTTGTCGATCACAAGACTGCTGATCTGCCCCAAACTTCCATTATTCATGGTCGTCACACGATGGCCGATAAACCAGCTGGCCTCAAAGGTATCCAGTCCCATAGGCTGGTAGACAACTCCTACCGTTCCCCTCTGAAATTCATTATACCCTTGGGCAAATGCGCTGCTGCCAAGAAGCACGAGGCAGAAAACCGAACTCAGTGTAACAAGAACTTTTATCATTTTGTACATTGCTCATTCCTCCTTTCCTTCTAGATCCCCGTTGCTAAGAACTCTACGGGGATATACAACAACTTATATTTAATCATCCCTTCTCTCTATTTCAAGGAGATCGGATCTCCTATCTTTTCTTGCAAAAGAGTTGAGCGTCTGGATTGCTAAATTTAACCATGAAACTCTTTTACAAAGGCGGAGGGAGGTTGTAAAATGGGATAACAAAAACCAAAACCCACTCTTGTCGCGGAGAGCTGCTTCACCATCTCGTTTTTCTTAAAAGAGGGATCGAATATGGCGAATTTGGAAGAGCGAATTAAGAAATTAGCACAGTGGATGTTCGAGTCCAAATATCTCGTCGTTTTCACCGGCGCGGGCATCAGTACCGAGTCAGGGATACCTGACTTTCGGGGACCGGATGGCGTCTGGACAAGACAAGAGAAAGGGCTTCCACCTATAACCAGACCTTCCACTCCGGTCGAACCGAACGCTGGGCATCGAGCGATTGTAGAGCTTCAGAATATTGGTAAGTTGAAGTTTCTCATCTCCCAGAATGTGGACAACCTCCATCTGCGCTCCGGGATTCGGCCTGAATTGTTGGCTGAATTGCATGGAAACGTCGCAAAGCTCAGCTGTCAAAGCTGCCAGACCCAGGTGGAGAAACCTTTGGGGACAGATACCTGCAAGTGCGGAGGCAGGCTAGTCTCGAGTGTCGTGAACTTTGGCGACTCGCTTCCTCAGAAAGATCTGGAGGATTCTTTCCAGCACTCAAGTTATTGTGATCTCTTCATTGTGGTGGGATCGAGTCTTGTGGTGAGCCCCGCGAATGATATGCCGAGAGTAGCTCTGCGATCGGGGGCCCGCCTGGTCATCATTAACCAGGGAGAGACCCCGATGGAGCGAAGTTGTCATCTACGTTTTGATGAAAAGATCGGAGAAGTCCCCTGATGCCTCATTAATAAATGTTACCCGAAAGAAATGAAGAGAGAGGTATCGTGACCATAGGTTTTTGGGAACGCAAGGTTTTAAAAATAGTATCAAGCTTATTTTCTATCGCTCTCCTCAACCTAAAAGGGTTAAGTGTTTCAAACTGCTCTTTAAGAGACCGTTTCACCGAAGCTGAGACAGAAGGTGATTCTAAGACTCTTTGATAAGGAGTCTTAGGTTGATCATAACGCTTCATAGACTTTCCCTTCACCAATTTCTTCTCTACCAGCTTCACGGAGGGTAAGAAGAAGTTATGATAGAGCCGCCACTCGTGGGTGTATAAGTCATTCATGAGCCCGACCAGGACGCGTTTATCGAGTCGATGGTATCCAAACCACTGCCGGACATGGGTCCAGTTTTTCTGTTCCACATGAGCGTTGTCATCCTTATGATAGG
>Ga0208821_1000676_pt1 | contig 24427 bp, 22 predicted proteins | sample June2015DPH_20_5_FD_184720 | JGI IMG/M metagenome (GOLD analysis project Ga0208821, IMG submission 184720) | Peatland microbial communities from SPRUCE experiment site at the Marcell Experimental Forest, Minnesota, USA - June2015DPH_20_40... | ecosystem: Environmental > Terrestrial > Soil >... | reverse complement strand
ACTGCCCAAGCGATCACCGCCACCGCACACAAAATCGCACGAATTCTCTATCACGTCTTATCGACGAAAGAACCCTGCGCAGAAACCGTTTTCCACCGTTGTGATGAACAGGCACAGCGGCGAGCCGAAATGCGCCTCCGTAAACAGGCAGCTCGACTCGGCTTTCAACTCCTTCCTATCCCAACAGGAGAATAAGAGTTAGTTCCTCAGGAGCCCGTTTCGGGCCAATCAATAGACGTTGATAGTTCGGTGGCCACAAGGGCGTTTCTCGGTACTAATCACGACTGTGGAAACCGAGTCTGCCTTTGTGGTCGCGCACAGCCGCTGCAATGGCTCAGAATCCGAAGGGTGGTGGCCCTAGCACCTTTTGGTTCGAATCACGTGGTAGTGGAAAACAATGGGTGCCGGGGTGAAACCATCGGGAACCCGAATCTCAGCCCGGAGCACTTCCTTCCTTATACGAATACTCTTTTCCGCAGCTATCACAACGAACTTCGAAGTGGTCCGGCGACATTGGAAGTGAGGAGTAAGAGTCTGTTTCCCCAAGCAGAATCGCGAAGCAGCGAAACGCGGCGGCGGTCTTCAAGCGCAGCATTCACCCGACCTGCTTGACTGAGTGTCTTAAGGGAGAAGCATGTCCCGCGCAGCCGCAACTGCAGCCTACTGCTGAGGCTGCGGCTGCTGGGGTTGCGATTGGGGCTGAGGCGGATTCTCCGGCCGAGCCGCCGGTTCTCCGGTCAATGAATCATGGTCTTTTCGCGGAGCCACGTACGGTACGGTCGGCTTGTGGGTCACCTCTCCCTTCTCCGCATCGGCAATCTTTATGCCGGCGTGCTCCAGTAATAGACCGGTCGTCCGCTCCAGTTCCACCTGCGATTTTTCATAAGCCGCCATGGCGGAGAGTAACGTGGTCTCAGCCTGCGTCAGTGCAGTCTGGTTCTGCAATACCAGGGTTGACGTGGACGCGCCCAGCATAAATCTCTGCTGCTCGGCATCGAGCGACTTGCGGGCTAACTTTACGGCCGCCTGCGCCGAAGTCACGCTGGCACGGTTCTGCTGGACCGAGAACTGCGCGTTTCGAACTTCGATCCGAATCTGATTTTCCAGTTGCTGCACGTGCACCTGCGACTGGCGGTACTCAAGTTCTGAACGGATCTGCGTGGCCTGCGCAGTGCGGTTTCGTATCGGAATGTTCAATGTCAACTGGACGCCTTTGTCGGGCGCGGTGGAGTTCACCAGTTCGTTTAGAGTTGACCCGTAACCCACATTCGGCGCCGGGCTAAAGCCCGATCCGCAGAAGACTGCGTTCGGATTTTGAGTACAGATGTAATTCGCATTCTGCACGCCACCGGTTCCCGTTCCCGTGTAGTACGCCGACAGATCGAGCGAAGGCCGCAAAGAATTCCGGACCGCCTTGTTGCTGATCTGCGTGTTGGTCAGGTTAATGCGGGCCTCCGCCAAGTCGGCACGATGACTCAGAGCATCGTTGACCAGGTCCTCGGTCGGCACAACCGGCTCAGTGGCGGGCACTTCCATGGTCGAAGTAGGAATCACTTCGGCGTCCGCCAGCCGCGGATCCACCAGGTTCCGGCTGAGACCATTCTTCATGAGCAGTTGCTGCAGTTGGAGGTTGGTCATGGCCAACGTGAGTGCCTGCTGGTCACTGGACACAGTGCTCTGCGCGCGTACCTCATCAAGCGGCGACAGAGTTCCGGCTTGCAGCTGCTTCTGAGTATCGGACAGCGCTTTTTCTGCGAAGTCCAGATTCTCTTTCGCCACCCGTGCATTCTCGTACGCGTAAACCAGATCCCAGTAAATGTTCTCGATCTGATCCACGGTCGTAATGATCTGGAGCCGGAACGCGATGTCGGAAATCTCGCGATTGTTCTTGGCAATGCGGATGAAGCGATCGTTAGGTGCAAAGCCGAAGCCTTGCATCAAGTGTTGCGTGAGCTGAACGCGGAGGCTGGAGTTCAGCGTAGGACTCAAAATTGTGAACGGGTTGTTTGTCGTCTGGCGGGTGTTGTTAAAACTGACCTGCAGATTGGTTCCCCAGTGAAAACCTTGCAGATAGGAGAAATTCATGGTCGCCGTATTCTGGTCATTGCCGCAGAACGGGCTTGTGCAGATCGTGCGCTGACGGTCGAGCGATAGAGTTCCACTCAGGACGGGATCAAAGCTCGCGATCTGCGGCCCGCTGCCGAGGGTCGACAGAACCAGGCCGCCGGTTCCAGTACCAGCCCCGCCCGCTGCCACAGATGTTCCGCCTTGCCCGGAACCCACCTGGCTGCCCAACGATCCCACGCCGCCGCCGGGCGTGTTCTGAACGACGCCGCTGTTAATACCCAGAGTGCTGGACCCGGCTTTGGCGCGCAAGATGTCAGTATCGGCGATACTCAGGTTATATCGCTGAATGACAATATCGAGGTTGTTTTCCAGAGCGAGCGCCACCGCGTCATCCATCGAGATGTAGAGCTTGCCGTCACGCAGCAGATCGTTGACTCTGGGACTGTTTGACAGGTTAGGCGCAGGCACACTGTGCGCCAAGCACGGCGCGATCGGGTTGGGAAAATACCCGCGCGGCTTGGTGAAGTCCTGCGACAGGAATCGAGGCGACTGCGATGTCTCGACTGGAACCGCAGTGGGCGGTTGGGTTTGCGGAGCCGGGGGCAGCTGCGCACCTTGCTGATCTGTTTGCTGTCCCCAGGTACCAGAAGTCAGAAGTACGGCCAATCCCAATGGTAGCAACCGGCGAAGAGTCGAGGTCAAAAACGCGTAGCGCATTCGATCATCTCCATTCAAACGAGAGCTTGTCTGTAACCTTGCAACCTTGGAAAGGCAAAGCAGTTGCCAAACGTGAGCGCGTGCAAGTGATGGATTCTCAAGGCGGGATAGGACCAAGTTCTGTTGATAGTCAACGCTGTCAAGAGACGATTGACAGATCAGGCTGCGTTGATGCGTTGAGCCTGTGAGACGCGAATTCGATTCCCGGGTCTGAGAGTTAAAGAACGCGGGCGAGTTTAGGAATGTTGTCTGGGATTTATTCCGAACTTCTTAATTTGCGTAAGTCAGCTTTGCGTGCGGCAAGAGTCAATGCATGCCGACTGAAACATCGCAGCAACAGGAATCGGGAGACTCCTGCTGCTGTTTTGGAAGCAGGCCGGGGGCACGCACAATTACAGTTCCCGGAGAGCGGTCGCGACTGGCATCCGCGCCGCACGCAACGCCGGGAGTAAGCCTCCAACCAAACCCATCGCAAGGGCGAAAACAATTCCCGCCCCAAGCAACTGTGGACTGATGCGAAAGGCGAACGCCAACTGAGAAAAAGTCTGCCAGTTCATGGTCCCTGTGGTGAGTCCGTTTAGTGGCAGCACGGCGATGCATCCAACAATTCCGCCGATCGCGGCAATGAACAACGCCTCGATGAGAAACGAAGAAATCACTGCGGCGCTGCCGAACCCGAGTGCAAGCATGGTTCCGATTTCGCGGCCGCGCTCCGAGACGGCGGAATACATCGTGTTGAGGGCCCCGAACACCGCTCCAATCGCCATGATGAACGCGACCAGCCCGCCGAGAACAGTAATGAGCCGCGTCATCGCGGTCGATTGCTTAGAGTAGTAATCAATTTCGCGCTCGACCTGGACATTCATTCGCGGATCGGCGAGGGCCGCGTCCTTGAAGCCCTGGAAGGCATCTGCTGACGTAAGATGGACAGTCGCAGATTGGAATGCGTTGGAAGGCCGTTTGTACGCGTCGTCGAGAACGCGCGGATCGCACCAGACTTCGGAATCGAACGCACTGCCGCCAGCGTCAAAAATGCCGGCGACCTTCCACTCGGTACCGCCAAACTTTACCGTATTTCCAACGTTGAGGCCTGCATAACTCGCGCTCGCATTTTTGCCAACTACAACTTCCGTAAGCCCTGGATGGAACATCTCGCCCTGCACGATCTTGATGTTCCGGCGAATATTCAGCGCATTGGCCGACACGCCGCGGACCTGGACATTTGCATCGCCACCTGTCGAGCGCAGTGGAAGCGAAGCTACGGCTACCGCTTCTGAGGTGATGAGTGGGCCAGCATCACTGCGGGCCACACCGGGTTCGTCTTCGAGGATCTTGACCGCATCGAGATCGATGCTGCTCAGCATCTCTGAGCTGGCACCGGCACGTGTAATGATGACGTTGTCGGCCGATCCGGAAGCTACGAGCGTCGCCTTGAAGCCTCGTGCTAACGCCAGCATGGCGATGAACACGCCTACGGTTCCTGCGATGCCGAGGACGGCGACAATGCTCGAACTCCAGCGCGCCTGCACACTGCGGATGTTGTAGATGATGGGAATAGCCATTTCATATCCTCCGTAACGCAGTTACTACGCGCATTCTCATTGCACCGATACCGGGAACTATTCCAGCAACGGCCCCGACCAGGAGCGAGGCCAACAGTCCCAGTGCGAGAATCGTCGCGGAGAGATTCAGGGGCGGAAGCATCCCGGCCAACGTACTGCCGAGACCGGGAATCGCGAGTGCCGATAATCCGAGACCGAGCACGCCACCGATAACCGCGATCAACAGCGACTCGGCAAGAACGAAGAACAGCACCGTGCGGTCGCTGAAACCGATGGCCTTCAGGACCGCCAGTTCTCCGGTACGTTCTCTGACCGCTATTGCCATGGTGTTACCTGTCACCAGTAGCAGGGTGAAGAACACGACGCTGCCGATAATCATGATTAGGCCCTCGATGTTGCCGAACTGTTTAACAAAACTCGCCGCAAACGCAGATTCCGTCTCTGTTTTCGTTTCATAAGCGGAGTTGTCGAACAAGCTATCGATCGCGTTGCTGACGCTCAAAGCGCTATCGGGCTTGTCCAGCTTCACTGTGTACCATCCGACTCTGCCTTTGAAATCCTGCGGCACCTTCTCTTCGAAGTAGTCCCACTGCAACCAGAACTGGGTCTCGTCGCCACCTGGATTCTGGCTGTGATAGATGCCGTCAATGTTGAAGTCCCACGTAGAAAGCGGGCCATAGCGGCTGTTCTGAATGGGAATGCGGTCGCCAATCTTCCACCCGAAGCGCTTGGCAGTCTTTGCGCCGACGATCGCACCTTGCCGGTCGTGAACGAAGTTCTGCCACTGGTCATCAGGGACGACCAGTTCTGGCATTACCTGACGCTGGTGTTCCGGATCAATCACGAACTGAGGGAAGAAATTCTTTTCGTTCTGGTAGATGCCGCCGAACCAATTGAAATGAGTTACAGCCGCGAGTCCAGGAATTCGCGCAATCTGCTCGTAGTACGAAAGTGGCAGGGGCTCCGAAAGGGAAATGTGATTTCGCGAGATCAGGCGATCGGCGCTTGCCACATCGGCCTGCTGGTTAAAGGCAGCGCGGACGACGGCCAGAAAAGCGAAAAGGAAAAGTGCGATCGCAAAAGAGCCGACCGTAAGTATCAGTCGCGCTTTCTTGCGCAACAGATTCGCAAAGATCAAGCTGCTGAATTTCATGCCGGTTCTCCTGCGACCAGATGCGCGGCGTCTTCCACCAGCACACCTTTGTCTAAGTGAAAGGTGACATCCGATTGGCGTGCGACCATCGGGTCGTGCGTCACCATGAGAACGGTCTTGCCGTGATCCTTCACAAGCGTTCGAATCAGCGCCATGATTTCGTCGGCGCTTTTGCGATCCAAGTCTCCGGTAGGCTCATCTGCCAGAAGGAAGCTGGGATCGGTGACAATGGCCCGCGCGATCGCAACCCGTTGCTCCTGGCCGCCGGAGAGCTGCCGCGGATAGTGGTTCATCCGCTGTGCCAGACCGACTACAGTCAGCGCGGTTTCCACGTGCTTCTTCCGTTCCGCTTTGGAGAGATTCGTCAGCAGGAGCGGCAGCTCAACATTTTGAAAAGCTGTCAGCACCGGGATGAGGTTGTACATCTGGAAAATGAACCCGACGTGCCGGGCGCGCCACTCGGTCAATTTGCCGCGTGACATGTGCGTGATCTCGTCGCTCGCTACCGTAATGCTGCCCCGTGTGGGAACGTCGAGGCCGCCCAGCAGATTCAGCAGGGTTGTCTTCCCCGACCCGCTCGGCCCCATGAAGGCAACAAACTGGCCCTTGTTCACGTCGAGATTGAGTCCGCGCAGCACGTCAATCTCCTCTTGCCCGCGCTGGTATGTCTTGTCGATCCTGCGAACCTGGATCAGACTGCCTGTTTTGCCGTTACCATTTCCGCCTGTCATGGTCATCGCTCCTGTCGTATCCGTTTACTGCTGCCCTTTGATTTCAACCGCCTCGGCGTCCTGCAGCTTTGCCGGCCCATGCACCACCACGCTGTCCCCAGCCAAGACGCCGGAGAGAATTTCCGTGTTCGATCCCACGTTCGCGCCGACGCGCACAGTCCGTCGCTCTACGTGCTTGTCCTTCACCACGTAAACGATCTTCTGCCCTGCCTCGTCGTGGATCGCACTCTGCGGCACGAGGAGAGCGGCGGATGGTTTTGCCGGCCCTTTCGTCTCCTCGCCCAAGAAGGCCACCTTCACGCTCATGTCGGGCAGAATGCGTGGATCGAGCTTGTCGAAAGTAATGCGCACCTTCACAGTCGCCTTCTGCCGGTCAGCCGTCGGAATGATCGTGAGCACGTGACAAGGAATCTTCCAGTCCGGATACGCATCGAGTACCGCGCTCACTGGGTGGCCAGGAACGACGCGCGCAAGATAGGACTCGTTCACATCCACTTCAATCTCGTTCGACTTCATGTCCACGATGGTGGCGATGCCGGTGCGCGTGAAGCCTCCGCCCGCCGATACCGGCGACACCATTTCGCCCACCTGCGCATCCTTCGACACAATGACTCCGTCGTACGGCGCCCGAATGACGGTGTTCTCCACCGACTGCTGGGACTCGCGGATGCGCGCTTCAGACGTGATCACCTGCTGTTTCGTGAGTTCGATCCTGGCTTTGAGGCTGTTGACGGTGGTGGTGGCGTTGTCAAGCGCTTCCTGTGTTTGCACTCCGGCAGCTCGGAGCGTCTCTGCGCGATGCAGTTGGATCTCGGCGTTCTTTAATTGCACCTGGAGGTCGAGCAGCCCGGCTTGCGTAGCGTCACGATCCGCCATCGCAGTGGCCAGCGTCTTGCGTGCATCAGAATCGTCCAAGGTTGCCAGCACGTATCCTGCGTGCACATACTGCCCCTCGCTGAAGAACACGCCGGTGACCCGGCCGGTGATCTTCGCCGCCACTGTCGCGCGCCGCTGCGGCGTGACATAACCGCTTGCATTCAGCAATGCTGGCGCATCCGTGCTGAGCCTCTGCACCACCGCGACTTCGACTGCAGGTACCTGGTGCATGTAGGCGTAGGCGCCACCCGCAATGACCAATGCGCCAAGCAGGACGGCAATTATGGTTCCGACCCGTCCGCCAGTGCCCGAGGCCTTTCGCTTGTCATTCTTGATGCGCAGGGTGGACAAGTCCGGCTTTTGTTGTTCTGACGCCATGGTGTGGACAACAGCTTCGGCGCTGCTCATTGCTGTTTTCTCCTGCCTAGCTCTGCCTGCGGTAGCCCTCGCCGCGTGCAATCTCCAGAAGGGCAACTTCCATGCCAAAACACGAGTGCCGATAAATCGTGGAATTCAAGCGTGATACGGGCGAACTGATCCGCGAGGAAGTGTTGAAGATCAAAAGTGTCAATTGCTCATTGACACTCCCCGCCGTGGCTGTGAGAGCATTGCCAAGAACAACGACGCGCGTAAGCCCCTATGCGCCATCGCTGCGGCCATCACTCTCTGAGTGGCACGACTATTGCTGACTGCCTCATTCTGTGGAGCTGTCAGATAGAGAACGCGCGTCGTGCGCAGGGGCCGATGCACTCGGAATAGCCACGACACTGTTCGGAAGCGAATCAACGTGCAGCAAGGGCTGCACTTGATGCTGTCAAACAGTTTTTTGAACCTACTGTTCAGTGATGACGTGAGGTGCCGTTCGCATGGATGAGACCTTAGAGCTTCGGCGCATACACGCAGATCAGCGCCTACAAGACCAAAATGATCGACTGCAACTGCTGCTAAAGCTGACGAACAGCATCACCGCGAATCTGGAATTGAAGGAGGTGCTGCGGGCGATTGCCGCGAACGTTCGCGAAGTGATGCACTGCGATGCGGCGAACATTTCGCTGCCAGGCCCGGAACCAGGAACTTTCCGCCTCTATGCAGTCGATTTTCCCGGCGGAAAGGGGTTCGTAAAGGAAGAACAGATCGTCACTTCGGGCGAACACAGTCCAGCGAGGCGAGCGTTTGAGACGTTGAAACCGGTGATCTCGACCCCTACAGCCAGTTCCCACGACAGCTATGGCCACAAAATAGCTGCCGCTGAAGGCATAAAGACCGTCTGCTTCATACCGCTCGTGAGTCGCGGCAGGGCGCTCGGAAACCTGGGCCTTGCACGCGCAACAGAGGACCCGTTCACACAAGAAGATGTCGATTTCCTCAGCCAGGCTGCGGGCCAGATCGCTATCGCCATCGAGAACGCGCTGGCGTACGAAGAGATCTCTCAACTAAAAGATAAACTCGCACAGGAGAAGCTCTATCTCGAAGAAGAAATCCGCGGCGAGATGGATTTCGAGCAGATTGTTGGCAACAGCCCGGCGCTCAAGCATGTCTTGCAACTGGTTGAGACGGTGGCCCCGAACGATTCCACGGTGTTGCTTTTGGGCGAAACCGGAACAGGCAAAGAACTAATCGCCCGCGCGATTCATGACCTCAGCCGCCGAAAAGAACGCACACTGGTGAAGCTCAACTGTGCTGCCATTCCGACGGGACTTCTCGAAAGCGAACTGTTTGGGCATGAAAAGGGCGCCTTTACCGGGGCAATCAGCCAAAAGATTGGGAGACTGGAATTGGCGGACCAAGGCACGCTGTTCCTGGACGAAGTCGGCGACATTCCGCCCGAAATTCAGCCAAAACTGCTGCGTGCCCTACAAGAGCGGGAGTTTGAACGGTTGGGCAGTACCCAGACACGTAAGGTGAATGTTCGCCTGATTGCAGCAACGAACCGCGATCTCGAGAAGATGGTCAGCAACCGCGAATTCCGCAGCGATCTCTTCTACCGGTTGAATGTGTTTCCGATACGTATTCCGCCCCTGCGTGAGCGCCGGGAGGACATTCCCCTGCTGGTCAGTTATTTCGTCCAGAAGTTTGCCAAACAAATGCAAAAGAAAATCGAGTCCATTCCTGTTGCCGTGTCGAAGGGACTCACGGCGTGGGACTGGCCGGGAAACATACGCGAGCTGGAGAATTTTATCGAGCGGACCGTGATCCTGACGCGCGGCAAGTCGCTCGATGCACCTCTGTCTGAGCTGCGCAGATCGGGCACTGACGCGCCAACTGCGGCTGTACAGCCTCCACGGGACGACATTGCTCGAATCGTAAAAGAAACGATCAGTGCCCTGAACGGAAAGAAAGATATAACTGACGACTTCGCCAAGAAGCAGCGCGAAGAAATCATTCGCGCACTTACCGAAAGCAAGGGGCGTGTCGGCGGCGTAGATGGCGCGGCCGCAAAAATGGGCCTGAACCGCACGACCCTGCTTGCGCGAATAAAGAAATACGGCATCGATCCCCGACGGTACGCCTGAAGCGACACCCCTGACACGAATACGCTTCTGCAACCCTCTGTCAACCCCGCCGACTCATAGGTCACTTCGCAAACTGTCAATCATGCGTTGACAGCGTTGACTGTCAACGGCGATGGTTCCGATTCCTCGCTAAACATCATGAGCTTGCGCGTTCGCGCATTTGGCACAGCGATTGCTTTCGAGTTGCGTGCGTAACGGTCAAACTTCACATCGAGAGGAGAATGAACATGAATACGGAAATCGCGGTCCATCCCAGACTGCAGCATTACGGCCTGCTGACGGGTAATTTGGACGGCATGATCGACTGGTACCAGAAGGTACTCGGCATGACGGTCAATCATCGTGCGGAGGTGCCGGCGACAGCAGCGCACCGGCCACCATTTTCGGCCTTCGGGTTTGTCAGTAATGATGAACTGGACCATCGCATTGTGTTCTTTGAAATGCCTGGGGCTTCGGTCGACCCCGACAAGGGCCGCCACACCGGACTGCAGCACGTTGCTTTCAGTTGCGCGACCATTGACGATCTGCTGGGTACCTATCTCCGACTGAAGGGACTGGGAATCCTGCCGCTGTGGGCTTCCGATCATGGCGTGGGAATCTCGCTGTATTACCAAGACCCCGACCAGAACAGAGTGGAGATCAACGCCAGCAACTACAGGGATGCTTGGACCGCCACGGAGCACCTGAGAGTCTCGCGCGGAATGATGATGGCTCACGTAGATCCCGAAAAGATGGTTGCGGCACGCGAGGCGGGCGCATCGTCATGGGAATTGCACGAGCGTGCTGTCGCCGGGGAGTTCGCTCCCGAAAAGCCATACGATCCGGGGAAAAACTTCTGAACCGTTTCAGCGCCCGCGCGACTTGATCGCCCCAATCCTGCCGGCGTAAACGACCGCGTCGGCAGCGGTCAGGGCGCTTGCCTTGCGTAGCGGAGCCGCGGAAATGGCTGCGCTTGTAGCGCCTATCCTCCGATCAGTTTGCCGCTTGCGATTTGCCCCTCAAGTAAATCCGTCCCTCGCGTATCCGCTGTCAATCGTGCTTTTGACGCTATTGACTGTCAACGGCGATTCTTCCGATTCCGCGCTGCAAACCCATGAGTTTGCACGCTCGCGCGATTGGCATGCGCGTTGCGTTCGGCTTATATGCGAGGAAACGGAGCATGTTGAAAATTTCCGTGGTTGATTCGCAGAACGAGAGGCATCTCGTCCTGGAAGGCAAGCTCGTCGCGCCCTGGACAACCGAACTGAGAAAGGCCTGCGAACAGGCCAGGGAGGGTCTAAACGGCCGTGAGCTCGTTATCGATTTGAAAAATTTAACAGTCATCAGCCAGGAAGGCCAAAACCTCCTGGCGGCGGTGATGAACGAAGGCATCAAGTTCCGCTCCGGTGGCGTGTTCACGAAACAAGTCCTCAAGCAACTCGTCCGTAGAACGCGCAAGGATCTTCAGGAGGCAAAGCGATGATCTTTTCTCGAGAAGAGCCAGTCAGGAAACAGATAAATGACTTCGCGACCGTCAAGGACTTCCGCAGAGCGTTCGCTGAAGGCATGAACGAGTTGTACCAGCTTTCGTTTCTGCTGACTGCCGATCATCAAAAAACGGAGCAATGTTTCGTTGCCAGCCTTGAAGATGCTGTTAAAGAAAACCGCGTATTCAAGGACTGGGCGCGCTCTTGGGCGAAGCGCACGATTATCCAGAATGCAATCCGGGAATTGAAGCCCCGTCCGCTCGCCACTTCATTTTCGCTCGCGCCTCCCCCGTGCGCGGTCTCGCTGTCGAGCGACCAGGACAGACATTTCGAAGTCGATGCCGTACTCGCGCTTGAAGACTTCGAGCGCTTCGTCTTCGTCATGTCAGTCCTGGAGCACTATTCGGAGCATGAGTGCTCCCTCCTGCTTGGCTGCTCGCCTCGGGAGATTCGAGAAGCACGAGCCCGGGCTATTGCACAGCTAATGGACTCACGGGGCACTGTGCTTTCCAGCACCGTAAATTTCGAAAAAGCTCAGGAGCTAGTCCGATGACGAATCCTGCTCAATCTCTGCAATCTCGATCGCGCGTGGTCGCAACATTGGTCTTGGCGACTATCTTTTGCCTTCCCATGCGGGCCCTGGGCCAAAGCTCTGTCAGCCAAGTCAGCACAATCTCGGGAAGTGTTCCAAGCGGTCCCGCGACGAACGAAGTTGTGCATTTAACCCTGAGGGACGCGATCAACCAAGGTGTGCGCTATAACCTGGCGACCATTGAAAGCGGAGAAAACGCCCGCATTGCGCGCGGTCAACGACTCATTGCTCTCAGCAAGCTGCTGCCAGAGGTGAGCGCGGGCGTTTCGGAGGATGTCCAGCAACTGAGCCTTGCGACTCTAGGGCTTAAGAACCTTCCCGGAGTTCCGAAGATCATCGGACCATTCGGGTACAGCTCCGTAGACGCGACGATCAGCCAAACGATTTTCAGCTTCGAATCCGTCCAACGTTTTCGAGCCGCTCGGACGGCCGAAGACGCGGCGAAGCTCAACTATCAAAATGTTTTGGACGTAGTGACGCTCGCTGTGGGCAATGCCCATCTGCAGGTTATCGAGGCCAGCTCCCGGATCGAAGCGCAAGAGGCGCAGGTACGGAACGCAAGAGCGCTGTACGAGCAGGCTCGCGACGAGGTGGAAGCCGGTACCGCTCCACGAATCGATCTCACGCGCACGGAGGTCCAACTGCACTCGGAAGAATACAACCTCAGTGTGGCTCGCAATAACTTCGCGGTGTCAAAGCTCGCTCTTGGCCGCGCCATTGGCCTGCCCATGGGGCAGCAGTTTGAACTTGCTGACCAGCTTCCTTACTCCGACATAAGTCCGTCCAGCGTCGACGATGCTTTGAAGATGGCGTACAAATCGCGCAATGACTTTCGCGCCGCTCTCGCTACCCAAAAAGCCGCCGAACAGACGCTCTCCGCCACAAAAGGGGAACGCTATCCCGTTATCGCAGCAAACGGCAACTACGGTGATGTCGGGACAACGTTTGCTCACTCCCATGGGAACTTTAATTTCCAGGGCGGGGTCAGCATTCCGATCTTCACTGGCGGGCGGATTAAAGGGGATATCACGCAGGCGGAAGCCGAACTGCGACAGCGCAAGGCCGAAGCGGAGAACATCCGCGGACAGATTGACTATGACGTGCGGACTGCCTACCTCAATCTGAATGCCGCAAAAGAACAGGTCGCTGTTGCGAAGCAGAACGTTGATCTCGCCAATGAGAACGTCGCTCGGTCAAAAGATCGCTTTTCTTCCGGCGTAACTGACAGCGTGGAGGTGGTGCAAGCCGAGCAAGCCCTTGCCAGCGCCAACGATCAGTACATCACCAGCCTTTATAACCACAACTTCGCCAAGCTCTCGCTGGCTCGCGCACTTGGGGTAGCGCGCAACAATTACGACCAATATTTCAGCGGAAGGTAAGTACCGGAAGCAGATTGCAAGTGTTGATCTGTCTTTGACAGCTTCGACGATTCAGTTCGACAGTGACAGGTTTTCGCGGCCGGTGTCACGGGATGTCAGATTTACAGCGTTCGGACCTTTGGCATAGGGCATGCATTGGTACTCGACGATTTCGGAGGTACACGATGACGAACAACGACCGACACAAGAACACGCCACTGGCAGTGCTGGATAAGGAGGAACCACTCACGATGACCGAGTCGCAGGAATCGCGCGCAGTCATAGAAACTCCGGAATCGTCCCACGACGATACTGGCACGAATAAGAGGATTGCGGTTAAGACAGGGAGCAGAAAGACCATCGCCCTCGCTGCGGCAGCCGTGGTGATCGCAATCGTCGGCGGTTATTTCATCCGCAACGCCTTCCGATACGAGGGCACCGAGGATGCGCAGGTGGACGGCCATCTGATGCCCTTGAGCGCCCGAATCAATGGGCAGATTCAGGAAGTTCGCGTAGTTCAAGGGCAACTCGTTCACGCCGGAGACGTGCTTGTGGTCATCGATCCGAAGGACTACAAGATCGCGGTCGATCAGGCGAAGGCAAACTTGGCCGACGCAGAGGCCAATGCCGCCGGTTTGACTTGGACCGTGCCTGTCACGTCGGCCACGGCGTTGAGCGGTCTCGATTCGGCGCACACTGCGGTGAGTAATGCCGAAGCTGGAGTGCTCGCCGCCGAACAGAATCTTGAAGCAGGAAAGGCCGCTCTGCAGCAAGCGCAAGCCAATGCCGATAAAACGGATGCCGACCTTGCCCGTTACTCCCAGCTAGTCGCGAAAGAAGACATTTCGCGCCAACAGTACGACCAGGCCGTAGCGGCAGCCAAGGCCAACCGTGCGGCTGTCATTTCAGCCGCGGCTGCGGCCCAAGCCAATGAGCAAGCCCTTCGTCAGGCCCAGGGACGACTCTTGCAAACGAAAGCGGATCTGCGCACGGCCCAAACCGCTCCTCAACAGATTTCCGTCGCGCGTGCCCGGGCCGAGGCATCCAGCGCCCAGGTTGTACGGCGCAAAGCCGAGTTGGAGCAAGCTGAGCTGAACCTCGACTATACGATGATCCGCTCGCCTGCTACTGGGATCATCGGAAAAAAGAGCGCTGAAGTTGGCCAGAACGTGAGCACCGGCCAGGAACTCGTTGATGTTGTGCCGCTCGATGATCTCTGGATCACGGCCAACTTCAAGGAGACGCAGCTTGCCAAGATGCGGCCGGGACAGCCGGTGGAGATCAAGGTGGACGCCTATGGCCGCACCTGGATGGGGCACGTCACCAATCTCGGTGGCGGAACTGGATCCGTCTTTAGCTTGCTGCCTCCCGAAAATGCGACTGGTAACTACGTGAAGGTTGTGCAGAGAGTTCAAGTGCGAATCGATTTTGATCACGCTCAGGGACAGGATTTCAACGCCGACGGTCTGCTGAAGCCTGGACTTTCGGTCGAGCCGGACGTGAGGGTTCGATGAGCACCGCAATCGCGATGGCGGCTGACCAGGTAGCGTGGAAGCCGAAGGTCAATCCCTGGATCATCGGGGTCACGGTTTCCCTCGCTGCCTTCATGGAAGTGCTCGACTCGAGCATCGCGAATGTAGCCCTCCCCCACATAGCCGGCAACCTGGGCGCGAGCAATGACGAGAGCACATGGGTGCTGACCAGCTACCTTGTATCGAACGCCATCGTTCTTCCGATCAGCGGATTTCTCGTCAGTTTCTTCGGCCGCCAGCGGTTTTTCATGCTATGTATCGCCTTCTTCACGATGAGCTCGTTCCTGTGCGGCATCGCGCCCACGTTAGGATTCCTTCTTCTGTTCCGCATCTTGCAGGGCGCGTTCGGCGGAGGGCTGCAGCCGATGGCGCAGGCAATCTTGGCCGACACGTTCCCTCCCGAACAGCAAGGACTCGCCTTTTCGCTATACGGCATTACCGTGATTGTTGGTCCGATTCTCGGGCCGACCCTCGGCGGATGGATCACCGACAATTATTCCTGGCGGTGGATTTTCTACATCAACATTCCGGTTGGAATCCTCGCGCTCTTCCTGATTCAGAAGCTACTTGAAGATCCGCCGTACCTGGCTCGGATTAAAAAAGGATTCGCAAAGTTCGACTATGTAGGTTTCTCACTTCTGGCGTTGGGCGTGAGTGCACTCCAGATCGTGCTGGATAAAGGACAGGAAGACGACTGGTTTGGATCGCGCTTCATCATGAGTCTGGTGGTGATCTCCGTTGTCAGCCTGATCTCCCTCATCATCTGGGAGTGGAACCACAAAGAGCCGATCGTGGATCTTCGCTTGTTTTGGAACCTGAATTACGCGGCTAGTGATCTGATGTTTTTGATTTTCGGCGCAGCTCTATTTAGCGCCACGGTGCTGATGCCGCAATTGCTTCAGACCCTGATGGGGTATACGGCGGAACAAGCCGGACTGGTGCTCTCTGCCGGTGGTGTGGCGGTCCTTTTGATCATGCCACTGGTGGCCCAACTCACCACGCGGGTTCAAGCCCGCTATATCATCGCCTTTGGCTGGCTCGGCATGGCGGCGAGCATGTATGTGTCGGCAAAGCAGACTGATCTGCTAATGAGCTTTGCCAACTCAGCATGGCTGCGCATCTTTCAATGCATTCCATTGCCGTTTTTGTTTGTGCCTATAACCGCGGCGGCCTACGTCGGACTACCAAACGATAAAAAAAACGCTGCTGCCGGGATGATGAATTTCATGCGCAACATGGGCCAGAGCATTGGCACATCGGCCGTTACAACCATCATCGCTCGACGCACTCAGTACCACCAGTCGGTGCTGGCCAATTACACGGGATCTGGACGCTTCCAGAACGCCATCGCAGGACTGGGCGGGCAATTGAGCCACGCGGGCATCAGCTTGAAGACGGCCCAACATCAGGCGCTTGGCAGACTGTACGGCTTACTGCAAATGCAAGCGGCGGCCCTGTCCTATATCGACATCTACTGGCTGCTTGCCGTGGCATGTTCGGTCATCTTCTTTGGTTCTTTCTTTTTGCAGAAGAACGAACCAGGGACCGGCGGTACAGTTCCAATGCACTGATTAGAGTGTCAACTGTTTGAGGCTGCGAGTCAGCAACTGCACCAGGAGCGCAAGTTAGCCAGAGCAGACAAGAGTTGGGTCGCAACATGCCGTTGTTCGCAGAACCCGCCCAAGGACCGCACAGCAGTCTGGAGAAAAAGGTCGAGATGAATAAGAGAACCACATTCGGAGCGATTGCGTTTGCCGGAGCCTCACATGACCAAGAAGTATGTGTTGCAATCAATGAATACACGATGTCGCAATCCGGAAAATATTCCGATTGGGCGTGTCGCCGGTATCGGTAACGGGAAGTCGGCTAGTGTTTACCGATGGAGAGAGGTGGCGATTGCGATTGCTACTTCTGCCTGAGTCACGGCGGAGCGGATGCGACACTTGATCGCGGACTTTGACGCTGGCCAGAAGTCCTCTTCGCGGACATTGCAATTGATGTCCCCCAAGCCCGTTTCGGGCCAACTTCCGAGTAGCCGACTATCTGTCCGAAATCATGGGAAACGCCACGTTGTAGCGCCGCGTTCTTTGTGGATGCTTTAATCGGGGAACCCGACGCGGCGTACGAATTGTCCGAATCGCGGGTCTCCATGCAGTGGCTCGAATCTTCGTCCCGTTTTGAGATATGTGAGTTGAGGATCCCTCTCCTGATAGGCCTTTTCCAACCAGACAAAAGCTTCGTTCGATTCGCCCAACGCTCCATATAGGGTCGCCAGTGAAGCGGCCGGAACGATGCCTTGCTGGTGCAGTCGCTGGAGGCTCGCGAGTATTCTTCTTGCCTCAGCCGTGCGTCCCGACACGGCGTAGGCAAAGCCCAAGTCCAACTGAATGTCCGTGTCTGCAGCTCCGGCGAGTTCTAGGGCGTTTTGAAACTCTCGAATGGCATCATCCTGTTTTCCGCCGCGCAGGTAGACCCAGCCCAGAGTCTGGTGAGCCGGTGCAAAGTGCTCATCCAGTTCCAAGGTTGTCTGGACCTGCCGGAGTGCTTCATCGTAACGCCCTGCCACCAACAACCTTCCCGCCAGCGCGTTGTTCAGAGGCAGGGACAGAGGGTCGAGTTCACGGGCCCGCATGGCCTCAGCGACCCCCTCATTGAATCGTCCTGTGTACGTGAGATAACCGCCATACCAGTTGTGAGCTTGCGCGTAATCTGGGTTCAATTCCAAAGCCCGCTTGTATTCTCGCTCGGCCGCAGGCCAGTCCCACTCATAAGTCTCCGCGATGAACGCGAGAGAAGCGTGAGGTTCGGCCAAGGCGTCATCGAGTTCAATCGCCTTTAGAGCCGCTTTCTTTGCACCTGAGAGAGCGTCCTTCGATGGAAAACCGCCGCGGAATCCGAGCATTGCATAGGCCTCCGCCAGCCCGCTATAGGCCGGGGCATAGCCTGGGTCGCTCGTGATCGCCTGCTGGAGCGACGCGATACTTTTGTGGAGCGCATCCTCGGTTCGCTGGTTGAAGTAGTAACGGCCCTTCAGGTAGTTCTCGTAAGCTTGAGGATCGACCGGAGGCCTGGATGCCAGACGCGCCCGCTCCTCAGGTGTGAGATTCAGTTCGATCTGCTCGACGATATTCCGGGCGACTTCCTCCTGCACTTCAAGAATGCCGTGGTACTCTCGTTGGTATTCTCCCGCCCAAATGTGCTCATCCGTCGCGGCACGAATCAATTGGGCGTGGACACGGATCTGGTGTCCTTCTTGCACCAGCGACCCTTCCACAATCGCATCGACCGCGAGCATCTTGGCAATTTCTGGCACTGAAAGCTGCGTGTTCTTGAAGTGCATCGTCGAAGTGCGGGATATAACCCGTAATCCGTGAATTCTGGAAAGTCGCCCGATGAGTTCCTCGGTCATGCCGTCGGCGACGTAGTCCTGCGACGGATCGCCACTCAGGTTCTGCAAGGGAAGCACTGCCAGAGAGCGAATTTTGGCCCGGCTTGCATCCTTTGCGCGCATCCGTGTTGCGAAGTAGGCAACTGAAACAGCAAGTACCACCACTGCGGAGCCAAGAATGAGCCAGCGCCGTCCGCGCGGAACGGTCATTTGCCGGCCACCCGCCCCAGCAGCTTCCAGGGCTAGCTCTTGTTCCTCTTCGGAACGGAGTTTGCGGCCTTGCCGCCAGGCATCGAGCTCGGAACTCAAGGCATAGACGGAGCCTCGCTTGTGGTGCAGGTGGCGGTGGACGGGCATTCCCTCCTGCCTCTCCCAGCGCTGCACGGTCGTCACGTCCCGGCCCAGGTACGTGGCAATCTCCTTCCAGGAATCAAGGCGATGCTCGGACGGGGTCTCGGACAGTGTTTTGTTGGGGAATGGTTCGCCCATTCGCCCTCCTGGGAGCGGTCAGGAGACAATCGCCCCGATTGTAATGCACCGGATGAGAACTGCAAAACACGGCATTTGGCCGCAAATGGGCCGTTCCGTTTATTGCTGTTTGCTTAATGTCCTCAAACTCACCCAGTCTGTGCATGGCGTGTCGGGCTACGGCCGGCGCGATGAGTACTGAACAAGATCAGTGTTACCAAAATTTCTGGAGGCGACTATGCACAGCAAAACTTTCTTCTGCTCGGTAGGGGCGTGGGTTCTCGTGCTCGCGCTAGCGACAGGTGCGGCGGCGCAAGATTGGCCAAGCAGGCACTACAGTGGCGTGATCAATGACTATCCATTATCAGCCAACCCCACAGCCGGTCCATGGGAACTTCGCGGCCCGTGGTCCTTGAGCCTGCAACCGTTCGGAACGGCAGATTTTTCGGCATCTCTGACGATGGAGTTTTCCGATTTAGGATCCGGCTCTGGGTTCAGCACCGACTCCCGACACCAGCACACGCACCACATAACGATGAAGGGCGCGACGCTAGTTTGGAACCCGCCTCAAACCGATTGCCCAACCGGCATCACTCCCTTCCCTACCTACACTTGGGTTCTGGAGGTGAACGGAATGGCGGATGTAGCGGGAAATGGAGGATCTCCCTTTACCGGGCCAGTGCCGCTACAGGTCTGCCTCGGCGGCGGCCCGAACCTCGAGATTTCGAACATCACACTGGTGTTTACGAATCTCTCGACCGGCCCATCACAGGCAACAAATCATTTCGGACCGCAGCCGATCCACGGGGTTGTTCGGCTTCCTAAGGATCTGAATAGAGTGACAAAGGTGGAGGCTACCCGCTATTTGCCCCTCAGGGGCAAACTTCACCACTAACGGTTTGCGTAACGGGAGGCACCCAGGTCGGATTTTCGAACATAACGTTGGTGTTCGGAATGCCGGCGAGCGGCCACTTCGGCTCGCAAGCGATTAACGGCGCCGTTCGCCGGAAATAGCGCCCCCGCAACGAGCGTAACCTTCTGATGCCCGGGGTGACGGATTGAATTTGCACCAACGCTATCTCGTTTGCACTGGATCTCTGCAGTTGGAGGACTCGATGACTGGTTTCAAGGCAGGTAGAAGAATTGGCCAGGGTGATTCCGTACGCATGTCCGTCTTTGTTTCCGTCATCGCGCTGAGGTGTTCGCCAGTTCGGCGGACACGTAAGTAGCTGGCCGCGAAATCGCCAGCGCTGGCTCAGCCCGAAAACAAAAAGTTCCAGCGGAGGATTCCGAAGACCGGAGGTAGGACAATGAAACTTGCGACCAAACTTACATCGAGCTTCTCGTGGCTGCTTTCGGTTCTCGTACTGCTGTGTGGGTGCGGAGGAGGACCAGGAACTTCATATTCAGGCTCACCTTCAGGCTCACCTTCAGGTCCGCCAGCGCAGGGCCAGAGCATTTCAAGCAATTGGCAGTTCAGCACGACGTCCACGGTGGGGATGCCCCCCCTGACGATTGCCGGCAGCATCAGTCTATCCGGCACTTCGTTAAGCGGCGCAGTGCATGTCGACGGTTCGAATTGTTTTGATCGCCTGACAACCGTAGACCTGACCGGTACCCTGACTGGTAGCAACATCTCCCTGACCTCCGCGTCTGATGCGGGACAGGTCGCTACTTTCACCGGCACTATCCCCAACAACGCCCTCTCGGGGACGTATTCACCGGGACAACTCACAGGGACGTATACCATCAACGGTGGCTGTGCCAACGGCGACCAGGGAAATGTCACCGGCGTCAAGATACTTTATGTCGCTAACACGTTGAGCGGCACGTTCACGACTTCCGAGGGAGGAACATTTGACGTGGCAGGCGCCGTGGCTCAAGACAGCGCCAGCTCTCATGAGGGCAGCTTTGGAGTCAGTGGAACTGTTACTTTCAGTTCGCCCTGCTTCAGTTCGGGGACAATCACGTCTGGAACGTTTCCCTCTGGCAGCTTCATCCTGGGCACGTCTGTGGCCCTCGAAATTGCGACTGGCAACGGCACCATCGCTTTCGTTGGGACGTTGAACCCGGACCAAGGTGAGATTAGCGGCGACTACACGGTCTCCGGCGGCACCTGTGATCAAACCGGCACCGCTGTCCTGGTCACTTCGAGCCCATGGGATTATTGACCGGGGCGGCCCTCCGGACAGGACTTCCTGGAGATCTGGCTACGGTGGCAGACACACCTGCCTTGCTTTAGGAATACAGTGCCCCGGTTCCGCCAAATTGTGGGCGGTTTGTCGGCGACTCTTCCATAACCGGGATTGGGGAAGAGTTGCCCGGAAGTTATGCCGGGCCACAAGTCGGTAATCGGACAAATGAATCTCGCTGACTCCCCAGAAGTCCTCTTCGAGGAGATTGCCTCACGCCGGCTGATGGTTTTGAACTTGCGACTGTCGGTTCGTGAGTACATAATTGCGCTCCGTTGCAGACGACAAGAGACAGAGATTATATGAGATTTGCGAATCAGCAGAAAGTTACAAGGCGACTGAGCTTGTGCCGCAGTGACGGGCATCACATAATGGCTTCGGCTTCCAGCATGTTCATTCTAGTCTGTTGAGCTTCGCTTCCGCGCCGGATTGTGATAAATGACACCAAACCGTCCAGTGGAGGCGCGAAACGCAAGGAACGCAGCTCGGTATGTGATCAAGTTCGTGTCCGACAGAGCAAAGCCGTGAAGTTCTATCGCGATGTGCTCGGTCTCCAACTCAAGTTCGACTCGCCGGGCTGGAGCAAGTTTATGACCGGCGAAACCGCGCAATTGGTCAATCGCCCTAAGGAACTGCTTTTCGCTGTGCCAGAACTTGCTATTCAGCAATGAAGACGTTTGCATCCCTCGTCTTCGGAGTGGGTCGGCGCGGAGCGCAGAAGCAAGCTGGCCGGACGCTCCTCGAAAGCCTATTACATTGCTGCCGCCTGCTCGGGCACCACCTCCACGCCGGAGGTGATCTGAAACGCCGGCTTCAGCGAGCGGTACACGGGACACCCTTCCGCGTACACGCTGTGGACGCGGTCCACGGTTTCGCGGACTTCGTCAGGATTCGCGGCGCGCAGGTGAAACGTCACGTGCACTCGGCGGATGATCAGGACCCTGTTTTCTTCTTCGACTTCACCGCGCACGTCGGCAGTGAGGCGGCCTTCCTTAGCGTTGATCTTGCGCGCATCCAGCGCGCCGGCAAATGTGCCGAGCATTCAACCGCCTAGTCCGGCGATGACGTAGTCGATCGTGGATGCGTGAGACTCGGTGCCAAAACGCGACATGTCCAGACCGTAATGCTTCGCGATCTCGCTGTGTACGCTGAAATAGACGGGCTGAGCCTCGCCGGGCAAGCGCGCGACGCGCAATGGGCCCTTGATGCGCTCGATATGAATGCTAGAAACGTAGACGACGTCGGCCATAAAAACCTCCGCGACAGTGTAGCGCGGGCCTCGGGCTGCGGGGACTAAGGCAGCCATTGCGTGGATAAGTGTATACCCATTCCGCCTGTTTTCATCCGCTGCCCCCATTGTATGGCGGGCATCGAGTTCAGGCCGCCTGCGGCTGTCGCGGAAAAACCTGAACGGAGAAATGAAGCTCGTCCCGGCCTAGCGTGAATTGACGGGATATGAGGCAGAGCGTTTTGAAACCGCGCAAGGTATCGCAGCTAGCGCGGCCTTGAGCGGCAGCCGAATTTTTCGAAACATGATCTCTAACACGCGGAGTCCACCCTGGCGTTTTCGCTCACGGATCGAGGCTACACTACTGAAGTCAGAGACAATGGTCGGAGATAATGAAAGAAGACCGAACATGAACCGCCCACTCAATTCGTCGCCACGTCTTGCCCCGTTCTGCCTGTGCGCCCTGCTCGCTTTCTCTGTCGCCTGCAACCGAGGACCATCGCAGCCCGGCGCCGCCACCGGCCAACCCGCTGCCAAGCGCTATTCGCTCAGGGGCAGGGTCATCTCCGTGGACAAGAACGCCGGCACAGCCAACATCGATAACGAACCCATAGCCGGCTTCATGGACGCGATGATCATGCCCTACACCATCAAGCCTCCTTCCACGCTGGATCAACTGCAGCCCGGCGACTCCATCACCGCCGATGTCGTCGTCGAGGAACCCGGAAAGTACTGGCTGGAGAACGTCAAAGTCACTGGGCACTCGAAAGGTCCCGCTGGCACGCCCACCGCGACTGTGCATATCCCGAATCCGGGCGACCAAGTGCCGGACTTCAAACTCATCAACCAGAACGGCAAGCGTATCTCGCTGCATCAGTATCGGGGCCAGACCCTGTTGCTCACGCTCATCTATACGCGCTGCCCGTTCCCCGACTTCTGCCCGCGCGTCAGCCATGAGTTCGCCGCGATCGACGGCCAGGTCCGCGCTGATCCGGCACGTTACGGCAGAACGCACCTGCTCAGCGTCAGCTTCGACCCCACCCACGACACGCCCAAGGTTCTGCGCGCATACGGTTTCTCCTGCGCCAGAAGCAAAGATTCCGGGCTCTTTACGCATTGGGAGTTCTCTACGATTCCGCCAGCCGAGTTACCTAAATTTGCCGATTATTTCGCTCTGACCTACAAGGAAGAAGGCGGTCTGATCACGCATTCGCTCAGCACCGCAGTCATCTCTCCCGATGGAAAGGTATTCAAGTGGTACCACGGCGCCGACTGGCGGGCCTCTGACCTGCTGCAGGACATCGCTGCGGCCGCGCACCCTGCCCCCCTCGCCCAGCCCCGCTAGCGAGCGCGCCCCGGCCCACGCACCCGCCCCACCCCGCGCCCCACTCTCACGGCCGCTCTTGCCCCGCTCGCTATCGGCCCCGGGCCCGGCCTTCGAGGGAGGTGTAGGAAAATCCCCTCAGTGCGTATAACCCCGTCAACAAATGACGGCTCTGGCACAAGCGTGTCGAGCCAGAACACCTGCCTTCGACCTCGGTATCTTGAGAGTGGCCGGAGGCCGGTTACAGAGTCGAGCGGATTGCTCGTGGATAGTCGGCAAAGAGAAAAGTGGGGCTTGGCCGATAACTCCGGAGTCGCCCGTCATCCGGAAACCTGCAACGGCGGTTCTTGCGCTTACTCTCTCAAATCAGGCCGGGGCAATACGCGGGTCTAGTACGCATACGCCTTGCGGAACACGGAAACCACCACGTCGTCCGTAAACGGGAGCGGCTTTCACAGATCATCGGTAGGGTAGTGGACTACTTTGAAATTGGTCGCATATTCCGCACGAGGTAGCGATAGAGAATTCCAGAGCATAGTAAACCAAGACCGACCCATATTGTGTCCATGTGGCCGAGGAATAATATGCCGCACGCGGTAGTGCTGGCCAGTGTCAGCAGTCGCAAAAGCCACTTCACCTACGCCGCTCTTTCCGCCCTCCGCTGCTCGTAAGATTCCCAGAGGGCAACCAAGTCCTCTTACGCTCCAGAGCCGATCCGTAACGCCAGTGGCCAGGCCGGAGACATGCGAAGTGTACGATGAAACTTCATGAAATTGTAGGCGAAATAGTTTAGGGCGCAGCCGCGTGCCTGCGGTCCGCGATCTCCACACATCAGGTGCAGGAGCCCGCTATCGGGAATTCTTGCGAGGGCTGCGAGATCCCACGGGCGCTTACCAGTCTGCACACGCATAAAGCTCGCGAGGCGCGACGCGCGCTGGTGATCACGCGTTAGATTCTCGCCCAACACCGTCGCGCGAACGATAAACTGCGGGCGCCAGCACAGTGCCTAGAAGGCCATGGCGACACATGATCTTTCGTGCTTCACCCGGCCCCCTAAATTCAGATTGAGCAGTCAGTATCTCACGATATAATGTTCCCACCTCAATGCTCTCTGGCCGCATTCAACTCCCTAGCAGGCTGCGGAAAAAGGGACGCCGCGACTTAGATTCTCTCCAGTCACCGTGATTTTGTGACTCGGGGAAGGGTTTTGGCTGCATCCGCTGGTGTCCCGCGGATTCATTTTCCGGCCTGCGAACACAC
>Ga0208821_1000675_pt1 | contig 24429 bp, 28 predicted proteins | sample June2015DPH_20_5_FD_184720 | JGI IMG/M metagenome (GOLD analysis project Ga0208821, IMG submission 184720) | Peatland microbial communities from SPRUCE experiment site at the Marcell Experimental Forest, Minnesota, USA - June2015DPH_20_40... | ecosystem: Environmental > Terrestrial > Soil >... | reverse complement strand
TGAAAAACATCTTACTGCCATCATTGAGCGTATCGCACCTTCGTCGGTTATAGCGTTAGCTCTCGGAACCACGGGTTCAGACACCTTTGTTGATCGGATACGGACGCTCCAATTGGCCGTACACGGTCGTCCTTGCTCCAACGGTGGGCCAAGCAATTTTAGATTAAGCAAGCTGGGGTTTACCACCCGTTTAAACCATTCCGATTCGCACTGGGTCATCTCTCGCTTGTAGTAGCGCCCTCAACATATTTATGCGAGTGTAGCGGGATATACTATGGCGCGAAAGGAGCCCTAAGGAATGGTGAGCGGTGGCCCGACTAAAGCAGAGATCATTGCGATAGCATTAGACAAGCTTCAGATAAGCAGCGACGAAACATTTGCCGATATTGGTTGCGGAACGGGCAGCGTGTCAATCGCAGCCTCGAAAAAGACTAAGAAGATCATCGCCGTGGATCAGAGACCTGACTCTATTGAAACGGCAAAACAAAACTTCAGCGACGCAGGGGTCTCGGCGCTGGTTACTCTCCTCCTGGGCGAGGCCCCTGACGTCCTGGAAGCGTACGAAAATGCGATCGAAAAAGCGTTCATCGGCGGAACTAAGAACTTCAGACGGACAATCGACTTCCTGGTGCCACACTGTAGGCGCTTTGTTCTCAACGCTGCGAGACTTGAAGTCACTGCCGACGCAATCGGGTACATGAAGAAGATCGGGATATTCAAGGAAGCACTACTTGTCAACATCGCCAAGGGCCACGAACTTGAAAACCTCACCGCATTCACCCCCTATAATCCAGTCTTTATGGTGGTGGGCTCATGTTAATTGGTGTGGGTTTGGGACCTGGAGCTCCAAACTTGTTGACGCTAGAGGCTGTAAATGTACTGAAATCAGCGACGAAGGTATTCGTGCCAGGACGCATTTCGTATGAACTGGCCAAACCGTATTCGGATCCCGAGATTCTGAGGTTTCCGATGACCCACGATAAGGAACAGCTTAACGAAGCCTGGGATGAAAATGTGAAAATAATTTCGCAACACGCGACCGCCGGAAAAACAGCCTTCGGAGTACTAGGAGACCCGAATATTTTTAGCACGTTTTCTCACATATCGACGATAATAAAAAGAGATCAGCCACAAATTCGAGTCGAGACTGTGCCCGGGGTGAGTGCGATCACCGCTTGTTTCTCATTGCTACACGAATCCATTGACGCTTCTTTTACGGTGTCTGATCGATCAGCCGTGCAATCCACCCTTGTTCTCAAAGCCACGAAACCGCAGGAAATTGCGGCGTCACTTGAGCAGGAGGGATTTTCAGACTTTACGCTGCTCGAGAGAGGATTCACTAAGAAAGAACGGTGCTACAAAAGCGACTTCCCTGCAAGAAGCGAATACTTCAGTATGATCTACGCCAAACGCGTATGACAGTTTACTTCGTTGGAGCGGGACCAGGTGATCCGGAGCTTATTACTGTCAAAGGTAAAAAACTTGTCGAGCAAGCCGATTTGATTATTTACGCGGGATCCTTGGTAAACCCGGCTGTGCTTTCACAGGCCAAGGGACGAACCGTAGACAGCTTCGGCTTAACACTCGAACAAATAACTGACCTAATTGTCAGTGCGTCGCGTGAGGGCCGGACAGTCGTTCGACTTCATAGCGGAGACCCGACGATTTACAGCGCGGTCAGGGAGCAGATTCTTGCGTTGAAACCATATGGCATTGAATGCCAAATCGTACCGGGCGTCTCCTCTGTTTTTGCATCCGCCGCGGCACTTAGCAGGCAGCTCACCAGCGAGACGCTTGTTATCACGCGGCCTTCTGGAAAGACCCTGGAGACAGATCAGTTGGTAGAGCTGTCGGATCTTAATCCAACAATGGCCGTTTTTCTTGGGATCGATAAAATTGAGGACATCATGAAACGGGTCCACTATGCGCCTGAGACCCCCGTAAGTGTCGTGTATCACGCATCTTGGGACGACCAGGTGATAATCAATGGCACCGTTTCAGACATCGCTCTCAGGGTGCGCGAAGCCGGGATCGCAAAATCAGCGATAATACTAATTGGCGAACAACTCAATCCTGAAGGTGACAGGAGGTCGCATCTATACTCCCCAAAGACTTGAATATTGCTATCATTTGCTTCGATCGAAACCGTAGTCGGGCCGAAAAAATCAAATCTGCAATTGGGGGAGACCTCATCCTTTATGAGCAGGATGCTTTCAAAAAGGCATTTGAGCTTTATGACGGGATAGTCGCCATCATGGCTACGGGTATTGTGACGAGAAAGATTGCCCCCCTTCTGACAGAAAAATGGATCGATCCTCCAGTAGTCGCGATAGACGATCAATTGACCTATGCAATCCCTATGTTGGGGGGCCATCACGGTGCAAATGCTATTGCGCGGGAACTTTACACTAAGAACGTTGTGCGACTTCCAGTCATCTCCACGGCCACAGAAGCGAATGACATTGCGAGCATAGAGACAGTGGCGTCTACGCTACACCGCACAATCATAAATCGAAAGTCTACGAAGTCGATCAACGCGTCGTTGCTCCACCAACCAGTTGACACGGTGCAGTTGAGCGGACCAAAAGTTGTCATTGTTGACAATAATGTCACTATTCTTTCGCGTAACGAAGGGACGCGCTTAGTCGTTGGGGTAGGATCTCGCAAAGGGATTAGCAAAGCAGCGGTGTTGCAGGCTATTGATGCAGGCCTCGGCGAAATTGATGCATCGATAGATGACATCAAAGTTGTCGCAACTGCATTCGTTAAGTCACACGAGCAGGGAATAATAGACGCGATTAGCGAACTGGAGAAACCGATTGCCTTTGTGCCAAAGAGCATCATCAATTCCTCCAGAAGCCAGACAAAGTCGCGTGCGGCTATACTTGGCCTCTTAGGAGTTGCAGAGCCGTGCGCACTTGCGCTATCAAGTCTAAAAGAGCTTGTGCTCGCTAAAAAGGCGTATGGAGGAGTAACTGTTGCCATCGCGCGGTAGGATCCAGATAATAGGTATTGGCCCCGGTTCGATTGAAGATATGACAGTGAGAGCCATGAACGCCATCGGCAAGTCGGAGTACATCGTAGGTGTTGCGTCTTACATAGAACAAGTCTTATCACTACTAAGCCACCAAAAAGTTGTGCAAGGTGGTATGGGGGGGGAGGTACAGCGGGTTAAGCAAGCGATTGAGCTGGCCGAAGCTGGACACGTCGTCTCGATCATAAGTGGGGGGGATCCCAACGTGTATGGGATGGGGGGGCTTGTGCTGGACATGCTGGCGGCGACAAACAAATCAATCGATTTTGAGGTTGTTCCTGGCGTTACAGCAGCAAATGCTGCCGCAGCGGCGCTTGGAGCGCCTCTTTCTGGTGACTATGTAAGCATCAGTCTGAGCGATTTGTTGACCCCTTGGGAGGAGATTGAGGGGCGTGTGGCACGAGTAGCAGATTCAGGCTTTATTATTGCTCTGTACAATCCCAGGAGCAGAAAAAGGAAGAGTAACTTGGCGCGCTGTGTCGAACTGCTTCTGCCGTACCGAGCGAACGCACCCGTAGGGGTTGTGAAAAATGGCAGGAGACCAGGCGAGACTACAATTGTGACAACTTTGGATGCCTTGATGCATCACGAGAGCATGATCGACATGCATACCACCATCATAGTCGGAAACAACGAATCTTTCATCTGGCGAAACAACATAGTGACACCGAGGGGGTATCAGAAAAAATATGACTACTAAAGAGGAACGGAAGACAATGAATCACTCCATGGGTGCGAGTACTGATGAAGCGCGACGCATCGCCCAGCTTTCCCAACAGATCATCGGAGGCATTGTTGCCGATAACAGTCCGGAAGGGAGCATTAAGCAACGCGTCGTGATGGCAACCGGCAATCCTCAGTTCATAGATCTGTTAAGGTTCTGTCATCATCCGACAGAGACAGGCGTGGCCGCGATCCGAAGAGGGGCCAAGGTCTATGTCGACATCAACATGGTGCGTATAGGCATCTCAAAAGACATACAGCGCCTGGGTGGCCGCGTTATCTGTGAGCTTCCGGACAGCGACGCTAGCTCAGATCAAGAGCTCACACGAGCGTCAGCTGGTTTGTTAAAGTCGCGAAATGGACTTAAAGACGCGATTGTTGTCATAGGTAATGCTCCTTCCGCAGCTATGACTCTCACATCGATGGTGAACGAAGGATGTAAACCTGCGCTTATCGTGGCAACGCCTGTGGGTTTTGTCAACGCGGCCCGCTCCAAAGAGCTCATTAGAGGGCTCACTATCCCTTCAATAACGACCGTCGGCACTCAAGGCGGAACGCCCGTCGCTGTCGCGGTTGTGAATGGGTTAATAGCAATGGCGCTGCAATAAAGTTGCCGAGCATGCGCAGACTCGTCGACCCCGTATCCAGCCTAATAATTCCTGAAAGGTGGGTACGACAATCGAATCTCTCGTTTGATGAACTCAAGCACCGCATCGAGAGCGGGCTGTATGAGTTGACCGTATCAGGAACGTTGCTGAAGCGCGGATTCACGACAGGAACCGTGGCAGCTGCCGCTGCAAAAGCCGCAGTGGTTTCGTTGATTAGACCAGTAAGCGAGGTTGAGGTCTTGACCCCGGTGCAGCTTCGGGTGTCTGTCAGTGTCACTTCCGAGGGCGGGTGGGCAGTTTCATCTAAGCCAGAGAGTGACTATCCAAGAGACGAGACTGTAGGGATCGTTTTTGAAGCTAAGGCAGAACGAGCGGACGAAACGCGCCTACGCGCGGGAAAAGGAATCGGAATTGTCAAAAAGCACGGTTTGCGAGTGCCGTGTGGGATGCCCGCAATTAATCCGGAAGCGCGATGGTCGATCGACAATGCGATACGAGAGGCTATGCACAGTTGTGGGCTAAACGGGGCTGTTGTCAAGCTTTCTGCTATTGATGGCGAAGAGGTAGCTAAGAAGACGCTTAACGAAAAGATTGGAGTTTATGGGGGGATCTCAGTTCTTGGTACTACGGGATTTGTTGAACCTTGGAACGAGTGTTTGATTAATTCAGCCGAGGATCTCATCAAACACTCAACACGAGTCGTTTTAACAACGGGCCGGACTGGACTTCGATACGCAAAGATGAATTTTCCGACGCACACCCCGATTCTTGCAGGAAGCCATCTTGATCGATTGTTCCAAAGAGCGAAAGGAAAGGAACTGATTATAGTAGGCTTGCCCGCGCTCATTCTTAAGTGGGGCAAGCCCGACATACTAAAAGAAACCGGCGCAGCGACTGTACAACAACTGTTTGACAGAGATCCTCACGGACAAGAGGTCAACGCTGCGTTGACTGACTTGAAACAGCGGACAAAAGCCAAGATTGTAATCATCGATCGGGAGGAAAGAGTCGTTCGCGACCTTTGATCTGTCTTGCTCTAGTCTAGGAGAGAACGTGAAAATCGTGGGAGTCGGCGCAGGACCTCGAATGCTTACAGAGAGGGCGATAGAAGCTGTCAAAACTGCTAGACGGGTCTACGGTTCTGCTAGAGCATTAAAACTGGCGGACGAGTATATACGAGGGGAGCGAATCATTTTGGAAAAGTACGACGTGCAAATTGAGGATGATGCGTGTATTCTTTCTACAGGAGATCCGATGCTTTCAGGGCTTGGCAATAAAGCCCCCCCAGACGCCGAAATCATTCCCGGAATATCTTCTTTGCAACTGGCCTGTGCTCGGCTGAAAGTGGACGCAACTGACCTTATAGCAATTACCATCCACGGCCGGGCGCAACGTGAGTCAAAAGAGAAGCTGCACCGAATCTTGCGCTTTAAGGAAGATTTGTTTATTCTTACGGACCCGAGCTTTGACGTGAGCGATATTTGCGGCTATTTAGACGTTCTGGGATATGACGGGGAAGCCATCGTTCTTGAAGATCTTGGATATGAGACTGAAACCGTGTCTTTTGGCCGAGTCGTAAGCCCTCCAGAGCGACAATCAGACCTCTTCTGTATGGTCATTCGCAATCTAGCGAAGAAGAAGAAAAGTTAGCCGCCCAACTTGCTTTCAGACAAGTTGGGGGTTAGTCGACGATTTAGCCGTTCTCGCCATCAACAGCGTCCCGCGAACGACGGGATAATGTCCGTTCAGCAAATCTTTATGGCTTCTTCAACGTCCGGACCTGTTGGACTGCCAATTATAACCTGCGTCACTCCGGTGTCGAGCACCTCGTCGATCTTTTTGTTACACGTATCAGCGGCTATTATGACGAAGGCGTCAGTCATGTTACATCCACTAACGTCCTGATGTCACGCCACTTATCTGCTGCGATTGTGGCAGCGATGGCTTTAGGTCGTCCGAGATCGATACCATGTCCCCAAAGCCAAACAACACCTTGTTTTTCGTTGAACGTCCTTGCCAAGCGTCTTTCTTTTGTCATCGTCTCGATTTGGCGCCGTAGCGGCATTTCACTGATTGGCTACGCAGCGCCCTTGAGGAAGAAGAGCCCGCCAGTAAAGAGGAGCCACCAGTTAAGCCGCAACAACGAAGGCGGCGGAAAAAAGTAACGAGCATTAAAGCGGGCAAAGACTTTTTCGAGCGCATACTTACCTGTTCGACTATGTCCATATCGTGGGTGGCCGTGATGATCGTTTTTCCCGCTTTTGCCAGATCCTGGAGAAGTTCAGTAAGCCATAATTGCGCGCGTGAGTCCAGCCCCGTGGTAGGTTCAGCTATCGCCAGATGAAACGGCGGAAGTTTATCCAGCATCTCGAAGCACGGGTGTGCGGCAAACATACGCTTTATCACAATACAGCAAATAAGCAGGTCGCGTCGATTCCTCGACACAAGGAGATCAGTGAGTTCACGGTGTGTGTGTGTCATTTGCCAAGCGCTGCGAATACGAGAACAAAATAGGCTCTCTCTTTTTTATCGTCTTCACTATAACCTCTCAATTGGTTTCTCTTCTTCCTAGACGCATTCCTCCTCTTTCGGGGTGCGGCGCAGCCAGTCTTTGAAACGCTGCAGCAACGGCGCTTCCTTATTGTCCCCCCCAGCAACTTGTCTGCGACCGCACTTACTCTTCCCGGGCCGGAAGGTTCTCACCTCCTGGAGCGGTCCTTGGCGGCAATTCGAAGCTTGCTTGTTGGACTACGATAAGTTTCAAAAAGCTCAGCCTGCCAAGCGCGAGTGTACTAGCGCGGAGTAAAGATAGGCTAGTTCGGCGGCCTGCCATCGTTCGTGTTTCAACGACTACGAGTCGGATGCTAAACCGACCCTACATCCCGATTACTTTCACGGCTCGAAAATTACCTTCAAGGCCAAATATGTAAACACAGCCGCCAGAGCAATGAGGCCTATCCTAACGTGGGGAGAGGAGAGTGAGGGCGTCAAAATCCGAAATGGTGTGATCGGAAGTGTTGTCGGTTGGCGGTTAGTGGGCGATGGCGTGGCGCTAGCACTGGTCGTTGCCGTCCCTGTTTGCGTCGACGGGGTTGGGCTTGCGGGGTTTGTAGAAGTGCCACGGGCCACAACGACGAGGACGCTCACGAATACCAGCACGATGCACATTATCGCGACTTTGCGTATCATGCAGTTGACCTCTTAGCTCGCTCACGCTCCAGACAAGCAAAGACAGAGACTAAAAAGGAGTGCCGCCGCTTAAGCATTTTCCTCGCTTTTTCGATTGGTTCAGCGCGGTTCAACATCGACGTCGTGCGCTAGAAAGATTAATCGCATTGTGTAACCGTGCCTGCTTAGTCGGTCGGATGCAAGCGTCTAGGGCCCTTTTCCCCCTAGTAATCAATTAGCCGCACTAGTGCGAGCTTCAAAATCTCTCTGAATGGATCAGTCGAACGGGAAGCGTTATTGGCCGCGCTAAAAGATCTAGTCGTGTGAGGAAAAGGTGCAGGCGGTGCTAAGTGAGGACTCGCTGCTTTTTCATAAGTGAGAAATAACCCGCTCAGGGCGGTTTTAGCGTTGCTTTTCGATGCTGTTTACGTGGCCACTCGCCAAGCTTTTTTTGCAGATGAAAAAAGAAGGACTTAGTGAGCTCGTAGGCCGAAATGAGTATATCTGCTGTGCGCTGTCGGATTGAAAACAAACAGGTTCCGAGGGGAATTTTGTATATTACTAACAACTGGATTCCCTAGGGTTTTAAAATGGTTATTGCAGAAAAGAAGTAATTCTAAAGAGATCTCATAGACACGTTAGCATCTCTCACCGATGAGCTTGAGAAAACGCCAAGAGGACCAGCGACAAGAATGCGCGTTTGGTTTCAAGTCTCATAAAGGGGCGTATGGTGTGCTGTAGAGCACGAAAACTTACGATTGAAATGCAAAAGTTTGAGACGCTTGATGAGAGTATTGTAACACTAAAGGATATGCAAGATAGGTCGCGCCCTTGGTTGTGGCCGGCCCATACGCCGTAATATTGCGGAAACAAGGCGAAAGATGCCGTCTCGGACCAAGAGGGCGTCACGAGTGCGAACGTCAACTTTGCGTCAGGGCACGCAACGGTGACGTATGATCTGAAGAGGATAGCCCCTAAGCAGCGCGTGCAGGCGATACGGGATGTGGGGTATGACGTCGACATAGAACGAGCGGAGCTCGTAAACAAAGAGCTGTTTACCAGGACTAGAAAAGCAGGGGGAATTGCCTATCAATTAACTAAGTTGCCTAATAACTGACCAATAAATGAGCAACACTCACTCACTCTTCACTCCTTGCCCCCATAGCCGTTCGTTATTTTTATCGCGTCATTCTTCTTGAATCGAAAAAGTGTGATTACGTTTTTTGATGCAATTTAGCTGGACGGTACCGTGATAGCCGAGGTTTGTATTCAACCGTCAGACTCGCGGATAGGCCTATTGTTTGGCGAAGTACTCGGCCACCGCCCTGAACGACTCTTTTGGTTCCCAGGGCGTGTCAGGATAGGTGGTGCCGTGCTTGCCGTCATAGTTTTTGACTAAACTGGAGCTGCCCATATCGAGGTCATAGTGGGGGTTGTCATTATACGGAAAAAGCGGCGTACGAAAGGTGAACACAAAAGCGCCGTCGACGCCTGCAGCATCAAGTATGCCTAGGGTCTCAATGAGTTCGCGCGCCTGAAAAGCTTCGTCGCGCACGTATTCTCCGTTTAGCCGTGGCCGAACAAATCGACCCAACAATGGGATGTGGTGCAGGAACAGCGTTTTAAAGTCGACAATTCCCAATCCCATGGCGCCTGAGGTGTCGGCGCTTTGACAGGTGCCGTTACCGAACTCTGTGATGATGACCGGCTTCCCACAGGCGAAAAGCGGCTGGAGCATTTCGACATACCGGTCTTTAATGCTCGCTTCCCGGTAATGATCAACGCCCGCGAAGTCGAACAGGCTCCAATCGACCGTCTCCCATGGCAGCGACGCATACGTGACTTGGCCACGAAATACTTTCCGCACGGCCTCGTGCGCCTTGGCCAAGAACGCATTGAGCGGCTCGTTATGTTCGCCGGCCTCGACAATCTTTCCGAGTGACGGATTGTCCAGCCGCTTCCTGAGCGTATTGCCTGGCACTATGTCTTGCATAAAGAGTGTCAATTCGGAACCCACGCTCAACACCAGCCGTTCCGGCCACGACTTTGCCAGCTTTTCGGCCGCCGCCGCGGCCATCACAATATAATTGAGTGTTTTTCCCTGACTTTTGTTCCACATCTCCGGCGAAAGCCATACTTCCAAGCCTTGGTTCAATGCGTCTTCGCTAGCCTTCATCAGCCGATCGATATCTAGACCGCATATTCTAACAGCAGTGCAGTGCAGGTCATTTTTGATTATCTCAAGCTCACGGTGGACCATTTTGTGGTCAAATATAGGACGCCAGTTGCCCCCCATCACACGCCCTACGTCGTAGCAAACTCCTTTAAATTTCATGATGTATTACGTCCTCACTCCCCATCCCTGATTGGGTTGCTTCTCAATGACAAGCGCACACATCGTGCAAGTCATGCCGCGTAACTTTGAAAGTAATGATAGTCTCAGCCGTGACTAATCGTGTATTATAGGTAAGACGCGAGACGATGTGAAATTACTGCCATAGCCTATGCCAAAAGCAGTCTCTTATTAACGAATACGATGAGAGACTTATTGCTCGTGATGGTGCTTTCCCTCGCTCGGGTGCAGATGCTTGTGCGACAGCGCGCCGTGCCAGTGCGTGTGCTCGTGAATGCAGTTAGCGGACAACAATAGCTCTTGATCGTTCATCACCGCAGTACTGCTAGAGTCCTCTTTGATAGTGTGGTCCTCACCGAAGACAATAGCCCTCGTACTTATCTCTTCGACGATGTTCATATCGTGGGTGGCCGTGATGATCGTTTTTCCCGCTTTTGCCAGATCCTGGAGAAGTTCAGTAAGCCATAATTGCGTGCGTGGGTCCAGCCCCCCGGTAGGCTCATCCAACAACAAGACGTCCGGATTAATGGAGAGTATCGAGGCGATGCAAACCTTCTTTCTCTCGCCTCCGCTCAATGTATGCGGTGCCCGATCCCTTAAGTTAGAGAGAGCCAGCATCGTCATTACCTCTTCCGTTCGCTTTATGACCTCTTCTCGCGGCAGACCGAGCTGGAGCGGGCCAAAAGCGATCTCGTCGAAGACGGTAGAAGAGAATAGCTGAACATCCGGGTTCTGGAACACGAAGCCGACCTGTGTCCGGAAATACCGAGCGAATTCGTTGTCTTCGAGCGTATTGAAACGCTCTTCCGTCACCGGGTTGCCGAACGCATAAACTTCGCCAGACGTCGCGTATATCAGCGCATCCAATATTAAGAGAAGCGTTGATTTTCCACTGCCGTTGGCACCGATAATCGCAATCTGCTCTCCAGCGGTCATTGTTAGGTTTATGTCCTTTAACGCCTCGAACTTATCCAAGTACAAATGAGACACGTTTTGCAAATCGAAGATTGTCTGCATGATAGGGCCCTCTTTGTGAACTTCAAATGCTGATGATACTTCGGGAGATGAGCCCCAGTATCACGCAGCACGCAACGACGGTGACGATCGCCACGTAATCCCGGTGGTGCATGACATTGTCGTGCATGAGTTTCACGTCGCCATCAAAGCCCCGAGAGATCATAGCTTGGTGTACCTTGTCACTCATGTCCAGCGATTTCACGAGCATGTAACCAACACGTCCGCCTACCCAAGTTTGCTCTTCCCGCAGGGGCAGGCTTATGATCTGCCGGCTCCTTCTGGCCGTAAAAAGATCAGCTATTGTTTCTAGGAGCGTGAAGATGTACCTGTAGCACATGCTGATCGTCAGGACGTACACCTTGGGCACGTAAAGCGTTCGCAGCGATTTGAAAAGCAAATCCCGCTGAGTTGTGAGAAACAGTAGTATTGCGAGTGATACGCACGCAGCAACGCGCAGGATGAACGTAAGGACGTAGGTCGCGCCTTGCCGGGTGATGTATATAGAGCTAGGCAGCGCGATTGGTCCCAAGTGGCTGCCGTTGCCCAAAGTGACAATCGGGACCAAAACGTTGCCTGCTAGAAAAACATTGAAGAGTATCGGTATCGTAATAACCCCAGCAAAAATAGGGATGAAAACCCACACGCGTTTGACAAACCAAAGCACCCCTATCTTGCTGAAATAGGCGAGCACCAAAGTCAAGAGATAGATGACGAGTAGCACCCAGGGGCTCGTCATGAAGGTCACGCCGACAACGAGCACGAACATCGAGATCAATTTTACGCGGGGATCGAGGCTTTGCAATAGCCCTTTACGTTTTGCAAAAGTCTCGGAAATGAGGCTCTCTTGGAAGAAACCGAGAACGCCATCAACCGTTTTCTTCCCGAAGCTCTTTTTCTTAGCTTCACTGGCGGCGCCGTGATATGGCCCTGCCTCAGTCCCGTTCATCCAGTCGGGTATCATGGGAGTCGTTGATAGTTGGTGCCTGGCGATATGGCGTTAAGCTTGACATATTTGACGCCCTTGAGCGCCATCACGGTTTCAGCGACTTGTCTAATAGCCTCTCCATCACCGTGCAAAACGATGATCTCCAAGCAATTCTCGTGGTCCAGGTGCACGTGCACGGAAGACGTGATCAGCCCTATATGGCGATGCTGTATCTCAGTCAGGTCATCAGACAGCCCTCGCTGGTCGTGTTCGTAAACAAGCGAGATGACCCCTACCCGTTCGCCTTGGACCTCATTCATCCACTCATAATTTACAATGTAGTTCCTTATGGCATCCCGTAAAGCCTCTGAGCGAGACGAGTAGCCGCGCTTCTCGATAATCTCGTCGAACCGATCCAATAGATCGCTAGGTAAGGACACACATGTACGCTCCAATTGCTTACTCATCAAGTTCACCGCTTAATGTGTAATACTTTTGTTAGAAAAGTGTTACTTCCAGCCATAAAAGTCACACAAAAAAGGTGGAGAATAATGAATAGATTTTCCACTATTCATTATTGGTTCACTGTTTTAGGTCGTGTCTTCCTTCTCTTTCTTACCTTTTGTTAACTGTTTTCCGATCAGGTAAAATACTACTCCGAGGAGACCCACCCCTATGATTGCCGCTAGGTAGTATCCCAAGCTCTGGCCAGCGAAGGAACTCGCCCAATCGGTACCGTAATCCGGTATCGGAGCATGGTACAAACCGGTCAGATTGGCGTAACCGGCCGGGACGTACCCTATCAGCGACTTTAGCTGATCGACGCTCCATTCACCGTATGCAGTGCCGCTTGCGATTATGCCGAGGGGCACCAGGACGACGAGTATCAGCAACCAAATCAGCAAGTTTCTAAAAACTCTTTCCATGGCCTTTACCTCGTGTCAAGCTGCCGCGGCGGGAACCCTTGGCCGTGATGCTGATTCTATCGCTTTGTAGTTCCATATGATGCTTGGATCGTTCCGTGCAATGTAGGTAAACGCCGCTACCGTAACAATGACTTCGATAATGCTGAAGAAGAACGCGTGTCCCAATACCATTGCCGGCACAGTTACGCTGAGAGGGTACGGCATGTACAGTGGCACGCCGGTGGATGAGACATTAATTATGGGCTGGATGCCCATCTCAAAGCCAGCGCAGGCCGCAGCGAATGTCAAGCCCAGCCACGCACCAACTCCCGCGCCAATGATTCTCCGACGTGAGGTGAGTTTCGTCTTTCCGGCGATAAACTTGTAGGTATAAAACCCGACAAAGGGTATGACCACGGCCATGTTGAAGCAGTTCGCGCCAAAAGTCGTAATCCCTCCATCACCAAAAAGTAAGCACTGTATGAGGAGGGCCACGGATGTCGTTACGACTGCCGCCCACGGCCCCAATATGATTGCGACCAACGCGCTGCCCACTGCGTGTCCTGTACTCCCCCCGGGTATGGGCACGTTGAACATCATGATGACAAACGAAAAAGCGGCTGCAAGTGCCAGATACGGCACCTGTTTTGTTCTGAGGTTCGTTTTTAGCCATCTTCCCGCGTAATACCAAATCGGGATCATGATAAGCCAAAATGGTATGTACGTATTCGGTCCCAAATAGCCGTCTGGCATATGCAATTAAATCACCACGCAGAGATGTACCGATAGTTATAAAAAACTATCGAATAGTATTACGAAACACACACTTCTGGAATAATAGTAATAACTTCTAACTTACAAAGATATTCGTGCAAACACGTCTGTGGAAGAACACGGCTACGTCTGCTTATCTTTGTTTTAAGTTTATTTCTGCGCCCGCTGCACTGTGCGGTCGCGTGAGCTGTTATGAGCGAATATCTGAATGGATGATGCCACAGCAGCTTATAGTGGGTAGCAACGCGCCGCACAGGAGACAAACTTGTTTTTCTGTCATATTGTGACGTCAGTGATACGCGAGTGACGGGGCCAAAACGCTGCTGGGTTCTGATGTTGCTCGGGCACTCGCGCTTAAGCGTCACGTCGGTGTATCTGCAGTTCAAGGAGAGTGACTTACAGCAGATCTATGACGCCGTACCCTTTTGACTTTTTTTTCATATGATAAGTTGCTCCCCAAGGTTTTTTCGTTTGCGTTTTGGCAAATTCAAGCTCAGTCTGTAACTCTCATATTCTAGTCCGTCTGACTACTAATTAGCCTGGCCTAAACTATTTATATTAGGGCAGCCTAAACATTATACAGAGAATCATGTCGCAGGAACATAAGCTAAGCGCCTCAGAAGAGGAATATCTTGAAGCCATTTACACGAGGCAGGAAGGGGGTGCCCGAGCCGCTACAACGGGAGATTTGGCGGCCTGCCTCGGCGTGAAGGACGCTAGTGTAACGGAGATGCTCAAGAAACTGAGCGAAAAGGAACTCGTGAACTACACGCCCTACCACGGCGCAACGCTCACCGAGGCGGGACTCAAGATCGCCACCAAAGTGAAACGGAAGCATCGGCTGCTTGAGCGCTTCCTGGTGGATATCTGTGGGATCGGTAAACGCGAGTCCCACGAGCAGGCGTGCGAGATCGAGCACGTCATTTCAGATAAGGCGATCGATAACCTCTCCACACAGCTGGGAAACCCTGCAACATGTCCCGGCGGAAGCGCGATACCTGAAGGCGAGAAAGGAGACGAAACGGAAATCTCAAAGCTGTCTGAGATGGGAACGGGGACGTACATGATACGCTTCTTGACGTCTCCAGAGCCCGAAACGATAAGCCGGCTGTGCTCACTCGGCCTCATCCCGGGACTTCCCGTGAAAGTGCTGCGGAAGATCTCGAACGGTCCCATTGTCATCGAGATGAAGGACACACAAATCGCGCTTGGCAGGGACGTCGCCGAGTCTCTTCTCGTGAGCCCGGAAGAAGAGAAAGAAAAAGGAATACGAGAGAGAGCGAAAAGGGCGCCCGCTCACGTTATCCCAGGCTAACGCGCATCGCCACGTAATGCGCGACGCGCAGACTTGTTAACAATGGAGCGGAGCCGCTAGCTCATCACACATATGCCAGAGCTACCCTCGTTTTTGAAAAAGTGGAAGACCGCGCCGAAGAAGGCGCTGGCAGAACCAACTATGGGTGCGTTATGCCCCCCCGTGCAGGAGACGCCTTCGCTTTCAAAAACGCCAGACACCACATCGAAGCAGTTCGCGCTGATGGGTAACCCCTCTGCAGGGAAAAGCGCGATGTTTAGCCAGATGACCGGAGTGAACGTCATCGTTTCCAACATCCCGCAGACAACGGTGATGGTGCAAAAGGGGCTGTCGCAAGTTAACGGGCATAACCTCTTTATTTATGATCTTCCTGGGGTCTATTCCATCACGGCCGTTACCGAAGATGAGGCGGCGACAAAGGAATTTCTGCTCGGCACTTCCCTGGATGCCGTCATTGATATCGTCGACGCCACACGGCTTGAGCGGAACCTCTATCTTACGCTGCAAATGCTTGAGCTCGGCCTGCCCGTGGTCGTGTCACTCAACCAGGTCGATCTGTTAAAGACGCTCGACCTCGACATCGACGTCGCCGGCCTGGAAAAAGAGCTTGGAGCGCAAGTGGTGCCGACCATCGCCACCCAGGGCGAAGGCGTGCATGCGACGCTCGAAACCGCCTATCACTACGCCGAACGGCCGTCGAAACGGGCGCCCCGTCAGGTGAGCTATGACGACCACGTCGAACGCGCCTTAGCGGCGATCATCCCACTGCTTCCCGAAACGGGCATCCCAAAACGGGGGTTTGCGGCGCGCCTCCTTGAGGGCGATAAGGACTTCGAGTCGCGCGTGGATGAGCACACGCTCGCGCGCGTCAAAGAGTTCAGAGATGAGGTAGAGCGGGCTCACGGCGAAGACGTCGCCATAACCATCGCACGGGGGCGCTACTCGACTGCCGACCTCATCGCGAGTGCGGTGCTGGTGAGGAAGGTACACAAACCGACGCTCGCAGAGAAGTTCGGCGACATGGCGACGCGCCCGCGGACGGGGTACCCCCTGCTCGTCGGACTCATCGGCGGCATGCTGGCGCTCATCTTTTTCGTAGGGGGCTACTTAAGCGATCTCATCTCCGCGTTCTTTGAGGGAATCGTTTTCCCCCCTGTCTTTGGGATCGTTGATGCACACGTTGCCAACGTGTTCATCACGTCCGCCGTCCACTCCACTCTGCTCGCCTTAGCGGCAGCGCTCTCCATTGCCGTTCCGTACATAATGGTCTTCTTCATTTTCCTAGCGATCCTCGAAGACGTGGGCTACCTCCCACGGGTAGCGGTATTGCTGGACAGGCAGGCGCACGTCCTTGGCCTGCGCGGCAGATCGATCGTTCCCCTCCTCTTTGGCTACGGCTGCAGCGTGCCCGCGATTATGGCGACACGGGCACTTCCCACGAGAAAAGAGCGGATCATCACCACCGCCCTCATCACGATGATTCCGTGCTCGGCGCGCACTGCGATAATCCTCGGCGTCGCGGCGACCTACGCGGGAATCCAGTACGCGCTTGCCATCTACCTCATCTCCTTCGTGCTCGTCATCGCCTCTGGGAGGCTGCTGCGATCAACTGTGCCGGGAAGGACGGCGGGGCTCGTGCTCGAAATTCCGCTTATCAGGAGGCCGGCGCTCGTCCCGATCCTGAAGAAGACGTGGCTGCGGATGAAGGAGTTTCTTTACATCGCCGTGCCCCTGCTTATTATAGGGAGTATCGTGTTCGGATGGCTGGATGTAACCGGTCTGAGTCAATTCATCGAGGGGCCGATGACGCCGATCACCGTCGGTATTTTGGGACTCCCCTCCTTCACGGCCATCTGTCTCATCTACGGGGTGCTGAGAAAGGAGATGGCCGTGGAAATGCTTGCCATCGCGTCGGGAACGTTCATATTTAGCACAGTGATGACACCGGTTCAAATATTCGTATTCTGCCTCGTCGTCACTCTCTATGTTCCATGCATTGCGACGTTTGGTGTTATAGCACGGGAGCTCAGCGCGCGATGGGCTGCGGGCATCGGGATTTTTACCATCGTTGTGGCGCTCATCGCTGGCGGAATTGCGTTCCGGGTGCTCACGTACGCGCATTGGTGATAAAAATGAGAAGCAGGACGTTTGCGAATATGGGCGGACCCCCGCTCACCCATCAGGTCGGTCTTTATTCTTTCTTCGTCGAACTACGAATATGGAGGCAAGTGACACAACGATAATCGCTCCAACAACCGCGAAGACCGCCGGCTCAACAAGCCCACCGTTCAGGCCACCAACGATTCCTGCGTAGGCAGATGCGACGTCGCTGCTGGGTGAAACGTTGGTGCTTGATGAAGCAGCGGCCCCATTACCTGTCGTCGTCACCGAACGATCGAGCGTTGTGAACTGCACGCGTCCTGTGCCCCCCAAATACTTGATGTAATCGGCGAGCATGTTCACCTTTGAGGCATTAACCGTATAATTGGGCATCTACTCGATGTAGGACACGCTTTTTTTCTCACTGACTTGCGGGTTTCCCGCTATCATCGAGGACAGTTGTTAGGAGTAAGAAAATCCGCCCTTCGGCGGGGCCTTGTTTGGTCTTGTTCTTATCCTTAGAAAGCAGGCAAAGCAAAAAACTGCGATAAATGGGAACGTGGGCTCTTTATTATCTACGTTCTTTTCTTTGGAATTACTGTTTTTGATGGGCTTTTCCATTTTGACGCGCGGCCGCTTGTAGACTAATCCTCGCGGTTACGACACGTGCCTCAGCGTTGGATCAGAAACTATCAAGCGATGCTGCATGCAAAACGACGTATGGTAAGCTCTCGCTATTTGCCATTCAAATCTGGTATCTGGGGGTTAAGCCACACGCTATCCTCACTCCGCTCTATTGGCGATTCTCCTCTTCGCATGACTTCTACATGTTTTTTAAGCCTGTTAGTTGTCAGTTTCACGGAGATTCCAAGCAGCCGGCCTTTTACCAATCCGCTGCCATTTTTATCAAGACGTCGCAATAATTGTGGGACAACGTGAAAATCGTGATCTAAGCACTCACCCATAAGTTGCCAATGCTCGGGCGTCATTTTCTTAGCGGTAAATGTCTCGTTACAATCGAGGGACGACCCACGCATCGAAACGAAATTCATAGGAATTATAAGCGATTTTGTCGCAATCGATTTCAATTCTTCGACGAGTTCGATGCTCTTGATCACATCGTCTGTGGTCTCACCTGGAAGCCCATTGATCATCGTCGCTGCACAAACCCAGTCGTTATCGTCGAGGATGCCGAACGCTTGAGTGGCGATCTCGTGCCATTGTTCAATTGACGAGGGCAATGCTTTGTTCTTCATATACCGCGTGAGCAGCCGTACACTTCCGGTTTCCAAGCCAGTTTGCGTACCTATCCAATCCTGACCAAGCTCCGAGCTCATCATCTGGGAAAGTGCGCTGATAAGGCCAGGATTGTGATACACAGACGCAAGGGCTACGTGACTCGCACCGATATTGTTAACCCCTTCAATAGACACCACGCGCGCGAAGAGTTTCAAAACGCGTTCTGTATCCGGCACCATTCCTGTCGTGCCATAGCGCAGGACATCCTCTGAATGGAGGAGTATTGAGCTCTGGCCTGCCTTTACGTTCGTTTTGACATCCTTTTCGATGTGGTCAATGGGCTTGTGCATTACGTGGAGCATGTTAGGCGTGCAGAAAGAGCACCCTCGACCGCATCCTCTTCCGATTTCGACTAATCCGTGGATCGTGGCACCGATGATGTTAGGTATCTCCTCTAGGCGCGGGCTGACTCCGGTGACGATTCTAGGCAGCTCCTCCCCGGCAAGTATGGACTTAAACATTTGAGGGATCGTAATTTCGCCCTCGCCAAGATGCACGTAATTGATGTTCAGTTTGTCCATCGTCGCCTCGTCCGCGAGCTGCCACGCGGCTTTGCCGCCGGCGACCACCACCTTCTCTTTCATGAGCGGTTTTTGCATAAGCTCAAAGAACTTGACCCTGTTGTAAGGAGGACCCCTGTCGACCAAATCGACGACCTCAGACGTTGGCGGATTGATGCCGAGAAAATCGTGGCCGCTTACTGCTACTATCTCAGTTCTGCTGCCAACGACCTTCTCCAAGTCGTGTGGGTGCACGACTGCTACTTCATCCTCGCCGAATTCCTTCGCCAAGCTTGCTTCTACGATCCGAAGACCGAAGTCCGAATAGAGCGCTCGCAAATTCGTTCGTGGCACCGGCGGCGCCCACACGCGAAAGAAAAACCAGTCCGGTATAATCCCTTGTGGCATGCAGGTCGTGAACCCCACAAACATGCCTCCGCGGTACCGACTCATCATCGTTTCATCGGCAGTAAGCACAATTTTGGGGCTGTCGGTTCGATTTCGAGCTGGCAATTTCGTCATAGATCTATAACACCTAACTTAAGACATACTGCGACGGCGTTTGTGACAGTTGCTTTAACGGGGTTCAGCACGAAGTCCCTCTGCTTCTTTGCGATGGCCCGAGTTAAGAAACGAGGCGCGCATATATAAGTTGACGCACCCATTGACAAGACCCCCGTAGATCTCTTGTCGAAAGGGGGCTTGTGCGTGCGACAGGTTTTGCAAGGGTGAACTGGCTCCAATCGTTTACCATAAGTTCTATATCGTAATAATCGATGTTTTCATACTCGGTTCCGGGATACGGGCGGTTGTCACCGAGAACATCGCGAAATCTGGGTTTATCCGTTTGGCGAGATTTATGGTATCGATGATCTTTTGGCGGTTATCTTCAGGCAACCTGACCATAAACGATGCGGTCGTCGCATACTTGTACTTTTTAAGCACGCCAAACGCGTCAATCACTTGATCGGTTGTGAATCCCTTCTTTATGAATTTCAACTTTTCGTTTGTTGCAGACTCAATCCCAGAGAAAAGGCTATTGCACCCGACTTCGCTGAGTCTGCGCAGCAAATCCTCGTCAATGGAGTCCACACGTCCGGTGCAGGACCAATAAAATTTAAGGCGGTCTCTTCCACACCTAAAAAAAGGCGAACCTATCCCCGACCTAGGGTGCTTTTTTCGCCTTTTCTATTGCCTTCGCGGCAATACCAGGCGTCGCCGCTAAAGGAATGACGGGCGTGAACTCAGGGTACGTGCTGAACTTCCTCGACACAATGAGCATGAGCTCCGTCATTTGTGCCTCATCCAGATCGGCTACCATGAAAACACCGCGCAGGCCGGCCTGTGTATACGACGCCTCGGGCGCGAACCTATCCATGATATATCCAATGAGTGGTCCAGGCCCCCCTTCTTCGAAGTCTAAGCTATTACCTACGTCGGCAGGAATCTCGAAATATACTAAGTAACGCACGATTGATCACCTATCACATAATTCAACGTTCAAGCATAAGTGCTTTCACCAGGGTTTGCGTGCTTCGCGGGCGCTAAAATGGCCGCGAGTCGTTCCGTAGCTCATTCAGTAGGCAGCGCTGGCGGAGCGTTGACGACACGTAGACCTAGGATCGTGGCTGTGAGCTGAAAATCGCTGCCAGTTGTTAATGTGCCGGCTCGTGCGACTAAATACGTTCAGGAAGGAGCCCGATATTCTTGTGTCTCTACTGGATGACGGCCGCAGCGGCACGGCGGGTGCGCGTCCAAACCGACGTCAGCCGTGAAGCCGCTGGCAGCCAAAGAAAATGAGCCTTGACTTGCTTCATTTCGTGCCCCGTGCCATGAATATGCTGATGTCAGCGCAGCTGTCAGTGGAGTCCGATGGCACCCTCGCTCGCTCTCCAGTGCTGCTCACCACGACTTTTTTCAGCCCCGCTTCAGCAAACCACGTGCGCACATCCTCCCTCCTAAATCCCATCCATCGATCGGTGCGCTCCTCCGTGAGAAACGCGAACGCGTGCTCATCGAGGTCGGTGATTATGAGCGCCCCCCCTTTCTTGAGAATCCGCGCCATCTCACCTATCGCTGCTGCCGGGTGCACCACGTGGTGGAGGCACATGTTGGCAAAAACGTAGTCCACGGCGCCGGCGCGAACGGGGAGACATTCGGCGCTCCCGATGCAGCAGTGTAGACCCGCGCCGCTGAACGCCTTGCGCCTGAGTACCTGCAGCATAGGGAGAGACTCGTCGATCGCGAGCACCTCCACGCCGTGCCCGATAAGCCCTTGGGTTATGAATCCGGTTCCAGCCCCAACGTCAGCGGCTAGCTTTCGCCGCTGTACCCGTGCCTCAGAGAGCGCCCGGTCCCGTACAACCTCAGAGAAATAGGTACGCCGCATATCATCCCATCGTGGGGCAATCTCGTCAAAGTAACCTCTCTCGTGCATGCCCTCCCCTTTTAGCTTTTCTCCTTAGGCCCATATCTTGACCTCCTTTTCCTCGAAGGCAAGGATATCCACTTGGATCATACACAGTGACTCTGTCCCATTTTCTTGCAGATGCGGCAGGAGTCATCAGCCTGATGCGATTACGATCCCCAATCACCCGTGTACGGCACCTACGAATGTTCTAACAAAACCATTGCGGCTGTCCACGCATCGTTTGTTGTTCGCTCGTTCATAAGCGTAGCTGCCTTAAAACTGATACACCCTTCTGTATGTGGCTGAAAGCGCGAGCTGCGACGAGAGGGCCAAACAGCGCCCACAGACTTCGTGACATTAAACTCGCAAGTGAATAATACTCGACCTTCCTCTCTCATCACTGTAGTCCATGAATCGCCGCATATCTGCGTCAAACAAATCTCGTGGGATGTTTTTAAACATCGGAAACTGGTCTATCACGGTGATGCGGTCATCCCACGTTGTAATTTCACGCGCGTCTTTTACCTCCCACGCGTCAACGTCGCCGCGGAAGGATCTCCTGAAGCCGCGCATTACCTCCATCGTCTCCTTCTCGTTGAGCTGATTCCACCACGCTTCGAGATCGGACCACGCCTTACCTTTCGGCTTTGTCGGGAGCTCGAGTGTGGCTATCATGTCGTTCAGTTTCTCTTTCTGGCCTTGTGGTGCCTTTATCCACCACTCCTTTATCGCATCCAGCAGCGCTGTTCTCATAACGTCCCGCTGCTCCGGCGACAAGATATTCATCCACGCGCCAAAGCCATCGGGTGATCGCGATCTGATGTTAAACACGATTTCGCCGCCGTCGAAATTGTCCGCCAGCATCGAAAAAAACTGTTTTACCTGGGACCCCTCAAAGAAACGGAACACCCCGCCAGCTATCATGAATACTCCATCTTTGGAGTAAGTGATGTCCTTGCACCAGCTCGGATCCAGGAAGGATTTCGCGATGTATGTTACCCTGTCAGGTTCCGGCAGCAGCTGTCTTCTGATGTCAATGACCGCAGGGAGGTCAAGGTCGTACCAGTGAATCAACCCGTTATCGACTCGGTAAAAGGTCGTGTCCAGTCCTGCTCCGATGTTCACGACGCACGCGCGGGGGTGCTCTATGATGTAGGTTCTGAGCTTTTCGTCAAACTGTCTTGCCCTCAGCGTAATGAGACCTAATCCTGGTAGATCGAGCTTATGAGAAATACTGAACCAAATACCCTGCACATCGTCACTCGTTGAAAAGTCATAGTCAATTTTTTCAACGAGCTCAATAGCTTTCTCATGGTAAAATAGTGAGCTGTACCTCTTGCTTAACTGTGCCCGGCCCCATAAACAACCCAACATCGACTGCGATATGCCGCTTAACTGAATCTTTACTTTATCCTGTTGCACGCCTACTCCTCTCGTTGTTTACCTGCTTGATGCGTCGTGTGGAAGGGGTGCACCACAACAACAACGGTATCCGTGAGACATCACATCAGCGGCGTGCACTCTTCACTATGCTTAGCATATTAAGTATGTTTAGCATAATATAACTTTAGTCCGGTAACTTGATTCTTTGTTATAACGCACAGCAATCGATTGAAGAGATCACTAACATTCGACTAGGATATACGCGTAGATTAGATTACACCGCTTTGTGGTGTTTCGGTGAGTTCGAAAAGGTCGGGCTTCTCAGCGCAAAGAGTTTTACGATGGGTGCGAGAGGCGAACTAGCCCCGTCGTAAGCAACATGCCCAGTTTGGTGGGCCGCACGCTCCGGCAACGCCACCACTCTAAAATCCTTCCGCGGCAATTCTTCAAGCGGCACTAATGTGCAGCGCTGGCTAACTCCGCAAGGCGCGTATTAGCGTCATCCCTGTAGACGCCTCCGTGATAGCAGATCACCGTTTCGATGTCGTATTGTGTTAGTTTCTTCAACGATTTCATGGCGGTTTCCATATCGTATGCTGATTGCGGGTTCGGCCCCCGCAACTCGCCGTCTGCGGCGACTAATGCATCGCCGCTAACAAGGATCTTGCTCTGATTTAGGTACAGGCAGATATGTCCGGGGGTGTGACCCGGGGTGAAGATCACCGTGATTCCTCCACAGTATGGCAAGACCTCCCCATCCGCGACTACCGTAGTGACGCTCGCTTTAGGCGGGTTCGCAAACAGCGCTTCCATCTGCTGCCGTTGTTCCTCAGGCACCGACCCCAGCATCTTCGACAGGCGCTCCTGGTTCATCTTAACCAACGGCTTTTGGCCTTCTATGTACGGCCTCTCCTCTTCTTGGCACAGCACGTCGAGGTTATGAGAAGACTCTCGGACAATATCTGGCAAGCTTCCGATATGGTCGATGTCCTGATGGGTGACGATCACCTTGTCGAGCCTGTCGAACGGGACGCCTGCCCTAGCCATCGCTTCACGGATCTGGTGCAGCATGCCGGGGAAACCTGCATCCACCAGCACCACCGTATCATCATCCCAGGTGAGTGTCGGATGAATGATGGTCTGTCCCCTGAAACTCTTCATGGATAATTCCAGCACCTCCACATTATCGGCTACTCTCATCACGCTCCAAGGCCTGTATGAGCCTTGGTTCACCTCCTTTGTTTTTTCAGTATGCCTTCGTTTTCTATAACTATCTAACGCTGCTCAAATCTTGCTTGTGAAATACGCGTTTGATTGGGGGTGGTGGGGGCCTTTGGCATTATGAAAAAACCGGCGAGCCGAGCCCCTTAGATCGTCACGGGAAGAGGGAGGGCGTCGCGAGCGCTGCCGTCAGGAGTGATAATGCTTCTATTGATGGACATACGACGTCCCCCACGATGGCGCCGTGCCAGGCAGCTCGCATGACTCCGAGACAATTTTGTTTACGCGCATGATTGCTTCACGCAATGTCCTTAGATGCTCAAGAACGTGTCACAAGGTGAAACGAGTTGCCCACCATTGCGCCGCGCGACATCGAACCGAATACTAGTAGGGTCAATTCTCGCACTTGGCAGCGGGGTGGCGGGCCCGTCTGTCTAAGACCGTAGTACAGTTAGTTACTTGTTACTCGTCTTGCTGGGCTCTCTGGACTCGTGGGTTCGTTTGTGTGGTGGCAGTTCGACGACCAAAAGCGAGATAACCTAAGCCCGCCGCTTTAGCGCAAGAGTACGTCACACGAAGCACATTAGGAGCCTCGAACGTGCACACGCTAGAACTGCACAACATAAACTCGGGATACAACAAAAAAACCGTCTTGCACGACGTAAGTCTCACGATACAAGAGCCGTCGATATAC